>Ga0209542_10014582_pt1 | contig 13355 bp, 16 predicted proteins | sample RifCSPhighO2_01_FD_184028 | JGI IMG/M metagenome (GOLD analysis project Ga0209542, IMG submission 184028) | Soil microbial communities from Rifle, Colorado - Rifle CSP2_plank highO2_0.1 (SPAdes) (version 2) | ecosystem: Environmental > Terrestrial > Deep subsurface > Rock core/Sediment ... | reverse complement strand
TCAGAACGAACGGGTTTTCTGACCATTTATGCTCTTTTAGCCATTCTTCAGGCCCGCTATATCTCTTTTGATCTTCCTTTTTCTCTATTTTTTCTGTTATAACCTTGTCTTCAAGCTCCTGAATAACCTCTTTTACTGGCTCTGCTGGATTCTCATGTGAGGTATGAGGGCTACTATTGCTGCTAGGTTCTTCCATGCTATTATCTTGGTGTGATAAGTATAAAAGTATATGTGTTCTAGACTTCACAGATATTCACGTAGTTTTTGATTGTTTTTATGAAGATGTATAAAAACTGAATGAACTTCACAGTTTTTAACGTGAATGTCCTCTATTTTTTACTACTTTCACGTGAATTTCACGTGAATAACGTGAATATAAACGTGAAATACGTGAATACTTGGTGAAGGGTTTATGAAGGCTCTGTGAAGGGTTTTATGGGTTTTAGCCATAATGGTGAGTCGATTGTGAGTTTAGCTATTTTAGGCTTATAGGAATATGAGCTATTTGTGAGGCATGTTCATAGACTTCACGTGCATTCACAAAAATCTTCATGAATATGCATGAAGTTCATATGAATTTCACAAGATCTTCACGGAAACACATGAAATTAGTGAGCTATTCTATGCTAACAGTAAGTGTTTATTCTGCTTTGCACAGAATTTAATCTGACTTATTGGACTCTATATGCTTATTTTTAGCTGTTTTAGCTAAAACTAAGTTAAAACTAGCCTTTCTATTCTACTCTTGAAAACATTTTTATCAGGCGCATGATTTGGCGTATATCCTGGCCGGATTGAAGTCTCTCAAGCACTGCCTGCTTCAATCGGACGACACGAAGCAGAGGTTTTCCGCCTGATCCGAGGCTAACATCCTCTATAAGCGGCGCAAGCACTGTTTCCAGGTAGTGTGCGACAGTAGCAGGCGAATACCCTGTCTCCCTTGATATCCTTCGGAGCCACATTCCATCCGGGTTAGCAGCAAGCGTGGCAACTATAATGCGAATTTTTCCCTCATTGAAACCTTTTTTACGTCCCATATACTCACTTTATGGATAAATTGAACACGTGTAAACTTAAAGATATTTGATTGGCTATATGGCTGGAAGCCCATAATTTTGATACTACAGGATATGGGGCTTAACTCTCTCATAAGTATGGTAATAGTCAGGATAACTGACTTATAGTTGATATGATAACAATTATTATGCGTTGTTTTGTTGCTGTTGATCTGGCTGAAGACTTGGTTGGTAATGTAATCAGGCTGCAGGAAGGGTTAAAGGATTTGAATGTAAAGCTTGCTTCTGACTTCCATTTCACGCTGAAATTCTTAGGTGAAGTTGATGTGAAGACCGTTGGTGAAGTCGAGCTGCGGCTAAAGGAGCTTGCGGACAAGACAAAGCCATTTGACATTACCGTAGAAAAGGTCGGTGTTTTTCCTGGTGTAGTCTGGGTAGGCGCACCTGAGCTGCTTAACCTACAGATTGATGTGGAGGATACTCTTGGCAAAGGCGACTTCAAACCCATGCCGCATCTTACTATTGCACGTGTCAAGCAAAGTAAAGATCTTGCCGAGTTCATAGATAAACACAGTGACGTGAATATAGGTAGTATGCGCGTCAATAAAATAAAACTAAAAAAGTCAACCTTAACATCAAAGGGTCCTGTATACGAAGATCTAAAGGTGTTCAACCTTGAAGGATGAAAAATTAGTAAAATTATCACTCGCCGTGGCATTGGCCGGTATCGTAGCGCTTTTCATGATTATACTGTTCATAGGGCCCGACATGACAACAATCGGAAGTCTGAGCGAAAAGGACGCGGGCAAGCACGTTGTGTTGAATGCTACTGTACTGACTAAATCCACCAGCGGCAACAACGTTTTCATGACAATTTACGACGGGACTGGCAATATAACGGCTGTTGTGTTCAATGCACGTGTCACGGTAAAATCAGGCGATAACGTTACTGTAACAGGCCAAGTCAATGTTTATAAGGGTGAACTAGAAATTATAGCTGATTTGGTGAAATAAATGGAAGTCGTAATACTTGCCGGCGGGCAGTCGAAGAGGCTGCGGCCGCTGACTGATGAAATACCGAAATGCATGATACCGATAAACGGCAAGCCCATGCTGCAATACCATATCGATCATCTGAAGAAGACAAATATAGAAAAAATAGTCGTTGCCTGCGGGTACAAGTGGAACAAAATAAAAGAGCACTACGGCGATAAGCTTATTTATTCTGTAGAGGACGAGCCGCGGGGCACTGCCGGCGCCATACGACTTGCGATTGAACATATAGAGGGCGACGAGTTTATAGTCGTGAATTCTGATGATCTCAACAACGTACCTATCGGCGAACTGATCAAAAGCGGCGCGAACACTACAGTAATAAGCAGATTCCGCAGCCAGTTTGGAATTGTCGACACGGAAGGTGTTTTGATAAAAAACTTCCGGGAGAAGCCGCTGCTTGAACATTGGGCGAACATAGGAATGCATCTTCTCGGCAGAAAAATAAAATATCCCGAAACAGGAAGCCTGGAGTATGACGTACTGCCGAAGCTTGCGGCCGCGGGGAAGCTGAAGGCGTTCAAGCACACTGGCTATTGGGTTACGATAAATACAATAAAAGAACTGGAAGAAGCAGTGGCTTTTTTCAAATCTAATAAATAAAATTTATTTTCTTACTTCTTCGTTAAGGGTGTGTTCGAATTCTTTCTTCAGCCTATCGTAAGCACGGCTGTCACTGCCCTCAACCGTAAGGCGGATCAACGGCCCTGTATTTGAGGCACGGATAAGTATCCAGCCGTCCGGAAAGTCAACGCGGACGCCGTCAAGAGTGCTTACTAATTCATATTCTTTGGTGAGCTGCTTCTTGAGCCGCTCTACAACGGCGAATTTCTTATCATCGTGGCAGCTAACCGACATCCGTCCGAACGGGTACGTTTTTATTTCGTCTATTATCTGAGATAGCGGTCTGGTCTGGCGCGACAGCACAGAAGCTGCGTACAGGCTTACAAGCAGCGAATCGTCAAATGGCGCCATGTAAGGCACCGCGTAGTGCCCGCTGACTTCTATACCGAAGCAGGCTGCATGTTTGTGTACGGCGTCCATTAGGAAAGTATGCCCAACCGGAACGCGGATAACGGTTTTGCCGAATTTCTTTGCCACGTCGTCAATCATTCTTGTGCATTCGACATTGGCAATTACTGGTCCAGGGCGCTTTACTGCATCCAGTAAAATAAGATATGACGCCTGCTCGGGAGTAAGTTTTCTGCCTTTATCATCTACAATAACCATTCTGTCGCCGTCACCGTCGTACGCCACGCCAATATCTGCCGAAGCAGACCGTTTGCGCAATTCATTCAGTGGGTCTTCCATCGGATCCGGACCTCTGCCGGAAAATCTGGAGTCTATATTTTCAAAAATCGCTTTTGTGTTGAATCCTGCTTTAGTGAAAAGCAACTTTGCGGCAAGCCCGGCTGCGCCGTTGCCGCAGTCCAGCACCACGTCTATTTTTTTCTGCGGGGCTGCGCGCGCGGCGCCGTACTTTACGTAATCATCTATGGCTTTTTTTGTGTCGGCTTTTGACGAGGCGCCGCGGTGAGTTATGCCGACTGTTTTGTATATTTTGGCTATTTCCGCGTTCTCACTGTCGATGAATCCCAGCCCGTTCTTGTGAAAAAACTTTACGCCGTTCCACTCTTTGCTTAAGTGCGAGCCTGTTATGTAGGCATAATCATTTTTCCCGAGGGCTTGAAGCATACCGACTCCCATTGGTACTGTTCCCACGTCTACAGATTCGCGCCCGAAGCCTTCCGCGAAGGCTTTCTTCAGAGAAAGCGACGAAGTGCGGCCGTCACCTGCTAAGGTTACCATTTTGGTCGAGACCTGCGCAAATGCCGCACCTATTCTGCGCATTACGTCTTCTGTAAGATCCGTGCCGTACAGGCCACGGATGTCATAGCTTCGGAATATACTCATAGCAGTCAATTGCCAGTTATATTTAAAAACTACCACTAGGACGAAATCTGTGTGTTCATATGGCAAAATTATTCTTCGGCTCTTGCAGTACCTTTAAAATTTTTACCATAAACGCCATGTGTCCAACTGTTACCTATATCACTGTAAGAAAGAGCCCCGATCTCTAAAAAGTGCGGCTGGTATCCAGGGACATGTCTCCTTGATTCAAGAGATTTTCGTACATTACCATAAACCATTATTGAATTTAGGAGCATATATGGGTGATCCGTCATTTCACGAAAACCGAACACATGATTTGTGTCAATGCAAAGAACAACTCCCTCAGGAAGAGAGGGCATGCTTCTAAAAGGAGTTCCATGATGTTTAGCGCTGTCATATATTTTTCTACCGGCAGTAGTCACGAATAGCTCTAATTCTCCATGAGAATTTACACTTGGTAATTCAAGCCTTGCAGCGCGAAGTTTTACCGGGTTAACAGCGCCACTTAAATTTTGTATATCGAGTGTGTTACAATTTTCCATTAAGTACTGTTCTGCTGCAGAAACACGTTCATATGTGTCCCGAAATTCTCCTAGCCTGAATCTGCTTAAGTCAAAAATATCTGCGGCCACAACGTCTGCCATGTTTTTACTATGACAAATAAGTTTAAATGCCATCTTTATACGAATTGTGAATTCTAAAGACTGAAAATAATCTTTTTAACATCAGTTCCACAAATAGTGTCATGGCTTGTGATCAATACCTTTGGAGGATAATGGGCGTGCCGGACGCGCGTTTCGCTGGCGCTACGCCAAAGCCGCAATATGCCCCTGACAGAAATTTCAGGACGCTGCACGTGCGCATTGCTCTGGATATCGACATTGAAAAAAAATCTGTTTTAGGCGAATGCACGACGACGTTGAAATCACTGAACGGCAAAGACATTCTGGCCATGGATGCAAAGGGCATGAAAATCGTTGCCGTTAAGTTTAACAACAAGACAGCGCGGCATAAGTACGACGGGTCGAAAATAGAAATTACTACACCTAAAGTCAATCCGGACGATGTCGTAAGCGTTTCTGTAAAATATAAAATAACCGAGCCCAAACTTGGCATATATTTTGTCGGACCAGACAAACACTATCCGAAGAAGGCAAAACAGGTCTGGTCGCACGGCGAAACGGAGGATGCACGATACTGGTTTCCGACGCAGGATACGCCGGACTGCAAGGCGACAAGCGAGACATTAATAACAGTGCCCAACACATTCACTGTTATATCCAACGGCGGGCTGGTCAAGGTAACGGAAAACAAATCAGCCAAACGCAAGACTTTTCACTGGAAAATGAGCAAGCCGCACTCACCTTACCTGATAAGTTTCGCGGCGGGCGAATTCGATGAAGTAAAGGACAACTGGCGGGGCATTCCAGTAAATTATTACTGCGAAAAAGGCCGAGGCGACGAGATAAAGCGTGCGTTTGGCAAAACGCCGGCGATGATAGAATTCTTCTCGAAGAAAATCGGGGTCAAATATCCTTACGAGAAATACGCACAGGTTTCCGTGATTGATTTCATATTCGGCGGAATGGAACACACAACGTGCGCGACGCAAACGGATATGGTATTGCATGATGAAATAGCGCACGAGGAAGTGCAGTACAGCGCCGACGGTCTGGCGGCGCACGAGCTTGCGCACCAGTGGTTCGGCGATCTTTTGACGTGCAAGGACTGGAGCCACGCGTGGCTCAATGAAAGCTTTGCCACTTATTTTGACTCGCTTTTCCAGCGCGAGGATAAGGGGGAGGGATATTTCCAATGGGACTCCTACATGAACATGCTATCGTATCTTGCGGAGGACAAGGACAAATGGAGACGGCCAATTTCCACGAATATGTTTAAACGGTCCGGTGATTTATTCGACCGTCATCTCTACCAGAAGGGCGCGTGCGTTCTGAGGATGCTGCATGAGACGCTCGGGGACGAGCTGTGGTGGAAGGCGGTAAACCACTATGTAGAGAAGAACAAAAACAGGCCCGTGGAGACGCTGGATTTCATACAGGCGATAGAGGAAGCGACGGGACAGAACATGAAAAAATTCTTCGACCAGTGGGTATTCAGTTCCGGTCATCCGGAATATAAAGTGCTTTATCACTGGGACGGCAAGGAGGCGATCATAAGGGTATCGCAAAACCCAGAGCTTTTGTTTTCAGTAAAGATGAAAATAGAACTTACAACGAAGAACGGCGTGAAAAAATTTGAGGAGACCGTGGACGGCAAGGAGCATCAGTTCCGTTACAAAACTGATGAACCTCTTATGCTGCGGGTGGACCCGGACAACGTCGTACTTAAAAAAATGGACGTGTCTAAGCCGATGGCGATGTGGATATACCAGCTTGAGTTCGACCCGAACCCTGTCGGCAGAATGCAGGCCGCCGCCGTAATATCAAGGATGGAGAACGGCACCGAGGCGGATGCGGAAATACTAGGCAAGGCTATGCTCAAGGATAAATTCTGGGGAGTGCAGGCTGATATTGCTTCGTATCTGGGTCATATGAGGAACCGCAAGTCTGTTGAATACCTGAAGAAAGGACTTGCACTGCATCATCCGCTTGCAAGACGGGCTGTTGTAACTGCGCTTGGCACGGTAAAGGACCCAACTTTACTAAAAGATGTCAAGGCACTTCTTGACGACAAGAGAAGCTACACTGTACCAGCGGAAGTCTGCAGGACGCTTGGCAAGACGAAAGATCCTTCGGTTGAGCCGCTGCTGCACAGCATGCTAAACCGGGAGTCGTGGACCGACATCATACGTGCAGGCGCAATAGAAGGGCTCGCTCATCTGCACGGCATGGAATCACTGGACTTACTGATAAAATACGCATCACCCGGTTACTACGAAAGAACAAGGATGATGGCAATACGACACCTTGGTATATACGGGAAAGGGCACAAGAAGGCGCTGGATTTCCTGATAGAGGCGGCAAGGGACAAATACGCGCTCATACAGCTTGCGGCGGTAAGTTCACTGGGATTTATGCAGGACGAGCGCGCGATTCCAGTGCTCGAGGAACTAATAAAAGAAGGCCACGACTCAAGGGTGCAGCGGGCCGCCGAGGACGCAATAAAGAGCATCTATCCGTGGCTTGATACTGATATGGAGACGTACAGAAAATCCAAGCAGCTGGAAAAGAAAGATGCGGCCTAAAAGAACTTTTTATTTGGCTGACTCCTATAGATAATCATGAATATTTTTGACAAAGTAGACACACTTCTTCTGACAACAGCAGAAGACCGTATCGACGAGAATTTCTATTATCTGGCGGGCATAAGCAAGACGAAGTACGTCAGCGCGACGCTGATTGCAAAAAGAAACGGGCGCACCGTGCTTACAAACCGCCTGGAGCACGGCACATTTTCCGGGAAGAAAATAATAATTGAAAATAAAAAACAATTCGTTAACGTTGTAAAGAAAAATTCTGGAAAAACCGTTGGAATGAACTTCAACTACGTATCAGCAAACGGTTTACGGCGCTATGAAAAGATTCTCAAAGGCACAAAAATAGTGGACGTGTCAAAGGAGCTTGGAGAGGCGCGGGCGATAAAGAACGGCGCGGAGATCAAAAAAATAAAAGAGGCCTGCCGCATCACGCTAAACGTTTTTGATGATATAGACAGACTGTTGAAAAAATCGCGGACTGAAAGGGATCTTGCACTCGAAATGCGCTACGCAGCGATAAAGAACGGCGCGGAGGATATTGCTTACCCAACAATAGTCGCAGCGGGACGCAATGCCGCGCTGCCGCACCATGCATCAGGGAACAATAAAATAATCAAAGGCATACTGCTCATAGATTTCGGGGTAATTTACGACGGATACTGTTCTGATATCACAAGGACATTTTCCATCGGCGTGCCCGACAAAAAGGCAAAACACATCTACGACATAGTTTATCGCGCGCAACAGGCTGGTATAGGCAAGATGAAAAGCGGTTCCAAGTCCAGCGAACCTCATGCTGCATCTGACGCGGTGCTGAAGAATCTTGGGCAGCAGCTTATCCATGCGTTCGGGCATGGCATTGGCATACAGGTGCATGATTATCCCGGTGTGCTAGCAACGAAGTCGAACTTCATGCTAAAGAAGAATATGGTCTTCACAGCAGAGCCAGGTTACTACAACAGGACATGGGGAGGCGTAAGGATAGAGGACGATATAGTAATAGGCCGCGGCGCTCTCACAAAGGCACCGAAGGACTTACTAATCGTCTAGCATCTGAGGCTGCGCGGAAACTGATTTCTTCACGTAGACGACATCGCTGCATACTTCGCAGTGCGCCTCAAGGAATTTTCCTGTTTCGGCAATTATCCTCATCTCTTTTTCACAGCATCTTGGCAAGCTCATTGTATCACCTTTATTTTTTGAAAAGCTGCTAATATCCAGCTTCTCGATATTTTGCCGACGTTGTTCAAGAAAAATATAATGGCGATATCGGCATCAGCTGAAGGTCGACTGTCCCGCTGGGGAACAGTTTCATCCCGCGCTAAATTGTATTGCACTTTAGTACGCGGAGTGTGGAGGCAAGGCTAAGAAAGTTATAGAATGTATGTGCGTTGTTCATGTTCTCCACTGCTTATACATGCATGGCACTCCTTAAATAAGTTAATCGGACAAAATTTGAAATGAGTTTTATTGGTTGTTTTAACTAAAAGTATGATGACCGACGTAGACCTGTTCATCAGTTGATGAACAGGTCAGCTAAGGGTACTAATCCGTTGATAATACCCTTCACGTCAATCATCACCCGTTAAGTTAAAACAATTCTTTTACGTCTGCTCTTCTTCAGGCATCATGTTGCCCAGAATGACAAGGCGCAGCGCGCCTTCGTCGACGCGCTCCTTGAAGCCCATACCTGCCAGAACTGATATTCCTTTCTTTTTCGCCATGTCGACCAGTATCTGGTTTATTTTTCCGTCTACGACCAGTGCGTACACTGACTGGAAATCATTTATCACTTCGTCCAGCTGAGAAATCGGCAGCTTGCTGATTATCTGATGGTTGTTGTCCACCAGGTAAGCGGCCCTTGTGCCGACCAACTCTTCGAGCAGGCTGTTGAAATATTTCACAGCCTCATCATCTAGCTCTTCTTTCTGCGCGAATACAGGCTCTTCCGGCAGAGTGGACTCAATGTGCTTTTCTGACTGGTTCAGCGGTTCTCTATCACGCAGCGCTTTGAATATTTCCTTCTTTGTAAGCTCTTCGACTTCTTTGCCCTCGTCGGCTCTTGCCACAAAGTCTATTTCCGCGACGGAAAGCAGTTTTTTGAGATCGAGGTCTCCGCCACGGTCGCCGTCCAGGAACGCTGTTGTTATTTTTCTTTTAATCAGATCGACTGCTGCCGGTGGTATTTTGCTGCCTTCTATAGCGACACCGTTGCGTATGCCGTTTTTGAGTAAGTTGATTACGTCGGCTCTGCCTTCAACAACAATTATTTCGTCGCTGGTCGCCACGTCCGGGCCGCACGCAAGACCGTTGATTGTAACGACCTCCCAGGTTCTTACTGATTCTTTTATCATGTCAGCTAGTTTCTGTGAATCCTGCATTCCGGTGTTGTCCATCATCGCGCGCAGAATTTCTTTTGCTCTGTCAATAACGTATCTGCGCTTCTGCGAGCGTACGTCGTCGACTTTAATGACTTCGACTTCCGCATCGCACGGGCCTACCTTGTCTATTGTTTCCAGCGATGATGCTATCAGCGCCGTTTCGCTCGCGTCGAGCGACGACGGTATAATTATCTCCGCTAAAGCGCGGCCTTTGTTTGTCTTTACATTTACCTCTATTCTGCCGATCCTGCCGGTTTGCTGCAGCTCGCGCAGGTCAAGCTCGCTTCCGAGCAGGCCTTCGGTCTGACCGAATATCGCGCCGATTACATCCGGGCGCTCTACAACGCCCTTTGCCTGCATCCTTGCGTAGACCATGTATTTTGCAAAATTCTGTGCCAGCTTTGCCATAATAATCTCTCCTTTTGTGGATAATGCATTTGTTAGGGCAGTAGCCCGTGCATCTACCAGATACAGAGAAAGAACTAGCTACCTATAACCGCTGTCTTCAGAGATGAATATGAAAGCATAATTCTTACCTGTAATCCAATTATATGTAATGAACGAACATTCTTAAGGCTTCTTTTTGTCGTAATACACCTTAAGAAAGAGGACTAAATTTGACCCTGCAACGCCGATAACAAAGCTCAGTATGATAGGAAATTGGTTTATGAGAAGGCCGTAACCAAGCCAAACATAAGAACCTGTTGCGAATATCGCATAAGTCGTGAGGCTGACGTCTTTTGCGCTCTTATTTTTTATTATTCTTCGCGCCTGAGGGAAGTGGCCGAGGCTCATGAGAACACCGAAAACTGCGACCAGAAAGTTAAACATCTCTATTAGCATGAAAATAATTGCGCAAAAACCTTATTATACCGTCCGAGAAGTAATTTTATGTGGCTCCGCGATCTGGTGGACTTTGAGGCAAAAAAGGTCATATTGCCTGTAATACTGGTCGTTGTATTCTTTTTTGCTGAGCTTTTGCGCTCGCCATACGGACCACGCTTTATGGATGGCGCAGGCTACTACGCAGGCACCACAGTCGGCGCAATGTACGCCGCTTACGCCGGATTCGTGGGATTCTTAAGACCGGGTCTGGTGTATACAACGCCTATAGACGATGCGTTCTTTGTTGTTGTGCTGCTTTTCGGCGGGTACCTTCTTTCGTCGGGAGTTATCTTCCTGCATCGGCATAACCGCACGATATATTACCGCGGAAAGAAGATGTTCATTGTAGTTTTTGCGTTCATGGCTGCGAGCTTTATGACGCTGAATACGCGTTATCTTCTGCTCGATGCGCGTATAGTACTTTTCATTACGTTTGTCATGGGCTACCTTCTTACAAGCTTTGTATGGGGGCTGTATGATCTTCTGAAAACGCACGAAGCTATAAAGAAGATCAAGAAACAAAAAACTCTGGCGAAATACTTCCGCTGGGAATTCAAATACCTGAAATAGCAGCTTAAATTTCTCTGAAACTAATTCTACACATGGTTCACAGTTATAACAAAGGTTATGGTGCGGAACGGGAGCTTGTACACACGCTATCAAAAATGGGTTACATGACAATACGTGCGCCTCGATCTGGGCGTATCAATCTACCAAGCCCTGATGTAATAGCAGTAAAGGACGGCCGTGTTATTGTTTTCGAAGTAAAGTTCCGCGCATCCGCGTTCACTATATCAAAGGAGCAGCTTGAAGAGCTGGCGCAGTGGAAAAACGTAGGCGGCGCGCATGCATACGTCGGCTGCAAGATAGCGAGAAAAGGTTGGAAGTTTTTGCATCTGCATGATGTAGTGGCTAACAGCGGCAACATAGGCAAGAAGTTTATTGAGCAGAAAGGATTTTCAATAGATAATATCTGACTATAAAGTGATTTTCGCGTCCAGCAGCGACGAAGCCAACAGCATCAATTCTGTTTTCTTGCGTGTTATGTCCGAGTGCAATATGTCCAGTTTTTCTTTTTCCTCTGCCAGGCTGCGCGAAGCATCGCGCAGTTCGCTTTCGGCTGCGACAAGCTTGCGGCGGGCTTCCATGGCACGGGATGCGGCGTGGCTGCTGGCAGTCTCGTACTTTTGTTTTTCCCTGTCCACTTCCTTTACCGCTTCCCCCAGCTCTGTGCGCCTTGCACGAACCTCGTTTTCGCGGCTGATTACGGATTCGGCTTTTCCTGTATCATCGTAGGCGCGGGCTTCCATAATTATCTTGATTATGCGGAAATGTTCGTCGTGCAACAGCGCGGAACTTGGGGAATCCAGATATTCGTCAATTAACTCGTCATGCAGATTTTTTGCATGAACGTATTTGCGCAGGAATTTCTGAACGGCGAGGAGCGAGTCTACTTCCTGGCGCGTGCGCTGGAGGCGGCGTTCAGCTACGAGCAGTGAGGAGTTATCGGTATGTTCAGACTGCGTTATTATAGAGGATTTCCTCGATTCGTGGCGTGCTAGAGCGGATTCAAGTTCGGCCGCCGCTCTTTTTGTACTATTAAGGGTGGCATCCAGTGCTTTTATTTCGTCAAAAAGTGCCAGGACTTTTTTGTGGTTTCCTTCAGCCTCTGTGTGCAGAAGGTTGTTTATCTCCTTCATCTTTTTAGCTACGGGCTGGATGTCGTACTGAAAGAATATGCCAAGATGCAGCAGCTGGCGTTCTGTCAGGCCGCCGAGACCGTTGATAAGCTGGTGAGCTGCTCTAAGGAACTCCTGCGGCTCGGCTGCTGACGGCGGCTGCATAGCGGCTATCTGCTGCACAGCTATTTCACAGAAACGGTCGCGGACCTTTTCCGAGCTTCTTGCCTGCGGCGGCGCGGGCTTTTTTGAGAACTCTTTTATTGCCAATGCGAGCGGCGGGAGCTCGTTATTCACTCGCAAAGCGACCGCATAAATCTCTTTTCTTCGCGATGCTTCGCGCTCGGCAGATTCTTTTTCTATAATGCCGACGGCTTCGGCTAAACTGTAAGTTTTCTCCTCTTTTTTGAACATCCTGAAGAATCCCATGCTAATATGATGTGCGAAATATTCTAATGGTTATGCAAACCTGTAAACCAGCCGATGTTCATGACATGCGGGCGTAATTGGAATCAATATCAACAGGACTACGGCGGCCAAAGTCGCCAAATTTATTTAAAGAACTCAAGGAAAGTGTGCGTATGGGTCATCTTTTCCTTGACGTCGAGACATACATAGCCAAAGAAAATACCGACACGGCGCTCAATCCGTATCACGGCAGCTCGAAGATACTTGCAATAGCGTACAACTATTACGATACCTACAAGCCGCCTGTAAAAGCGGAGATAAAGCAGCCCGTACTGCTAAAGGAGTGGGAATTCGGCGAGAGACAGATGCTGATGGAATTTTTTACAGCGCTTCAGGGAATGCTCGCAAAAGATCCCAACATGAATATACACGGGTTCAACATACTCAAATTCGACCTGCCATACCTGTTCGGGCGGATGCGTGTACACGGCATAGCGGCGGAGAACGAATTGCACAAGCTGCTCTACCGCAACGGCACGGACATGATGCATCTTGCGGCAGTGCTGTCGGACGAAGGCCGGGTAAAAGAAGCGCTATGGGGAATAGGGCAGAAAGAAGTAAACAGGTTCTTCGGGCTGCAGGTGTCAGAAGGCACTGGACTTGAATGCAGCCTGCACTACGACAACAAGGAATACGACCAGCTGGTCGAGCGTGTAACGCGCGAATTCAATTTCGAGCAGCTGATGAATTCGTTCTACCTGTACGCGAAACGTCTGCAGGAAGGAAAAGAACTCAATAATTAGTTATTTTTAAGCAATGATTG
>Ga0209542_10014581_pt1 | contig 13355 bp, 12 predicted proteins | sample RifCSPhighO2_01_FD_184028 | JGI IMG/M metagenome (GOLD analysis project Ga0209542, IMG submission 184028) | Soil microbial communities from Rifle, Colorado - Rifle CSP2_plank highO2_0.1 (SPAdes) (version 2) | ecosystem: Environmental > Terrestrial > Deep subsurface > Rock core/Sediment ... | reverse complement strand
CCGCCTGCCCCCCCGCAGTCGTTCCCGTGCCACCACTTCCACCGCCACCGCCCACGACCCATACCACAACTGTGTCCAGGTTTGATGGTTTAGACCATGTATCAGTAGATGTGTAGACCCTGACCGCTGAAAGCGTGCCATCGCCGGTTAGGGTGCCCCAGGAAGCAAGACCGTCAGCGTCAGAAGTAAGGACTTTGCCGCTTCCCGGAGTTCCTCCGGTTATCTTTACTTGTCCAGCTACTTCAAGCTTTGCGCCTGGTGCTGTGGTGCCAATGCCAACATTGCCCGTCTTGCCGCCTGTGCCCACATAGAAAGCATTTGACATTGAGGCCGGGCCTTTAAAGGATAGGGAGCCAACGCCATATAGGTCGCCGGAGACGAGAAGGTCGTTGCTTCCTGTTATCCAGTTAGAAGCGGGGCCGGAGATGGTGGATGTCCCAAACCTTGAATACGCCGCAGACGTATAGCCTCCAACCTGGATTGTGTTGCCTGTAAGGAGGTAAGAGGCTGATGCGGTGCCTTGGACTTCAAATAATGTGGAGGGGGCACTGCCTATGCCTATCTTGTAAGTGGAGGGGGTGATGGTCAGGTCAGAATCAAGAAGCATGGTGTTAACTATCTCATCGAAGTCTAGGCTGTTCGATGATTTAGCATCAGCCCAGGATAAAGAGCCTGTGCCGTTGGTTTTCAGGAACTGACCTGATGAGCCATCAGAGCTTGGGAAGGTGTAGGTGACGTTGTTAAGGGTAAGAGAGCCTGAGATAGATGCTGTGCCTCCTACCTCAAACATGGTGTTAGTCACATTTCCTGGATTGATGCCCAGTCTTGAAGAAGAGGAGGTTAATTCGAAGCTGGCAGAAGATGAAGAGGAAGAAGAGAAGCTTGTATTGCCGCTTATGGTTAAATTGCCTGATATGGTAGCATTGTTGGTTACATCCAGGCTAGAGAGGGTGGCGGAGGAAGATACAGACAGAGTCTCGGTGTCTACTTTCTGGGGGTTCATAGTGATGCTGCCTATGCCAGAGGTGTTAGATGATGGGAGGCTTATTACCGTGGGGATGTTGTTAAACTGAGAGCTTAAAGTTAAAAACTTTAAATTAAGGTCGTCTATCCTTGAGTTAAGAGAGGCTAATGTATCCGAGGGGAGGGATTGGATCTCTTTGACTATCTCTCTGATCGTCTCTGTTCTTGATCCCTGGCTGACCGTAGATGGTGGGGAGGGTTCATAGATGTGACGCACTATTATTTTTTGTTGGGGAGAAAAGAGGTTAGTTATTTTGCTCCAAATATTTTTTGCTTCTGAGGCCAAGGAGCCTTGAAGATTTATTGGATTATTAAAATTATCTGTCAGGGTTGCTGAAAGATTCGGATACACGCTCATTGTCAAAAACAAACTTCCAGCGACAAAAATAATTAAAGCTTGGAATAAACCCGTTCTCCTTTCTTCTTCGACGCGTTCGATGTTAATAGGTGTTTTAACTTCCTGAATCTTACTACCAAAATATTCTTTCAATGAGTCCTCCTTAACATACCAGTCCCCTTTGTTCCCATATCGAAGACCTTGGATTTTGCCAGCTTTGGCCAAGCGGCCAATATGGTCCTTCGAGTAGTTATACTTCGCTGAAATTTGCCGTAAAGGAAAATAGCCGTCTTTTGACAGCTGATCCGGGGAGGTATAATTGATAACATTTAGCTGGATATCACCCATTTAGCGGAGACAAAAGCTCCAGCAAATGCAGAAGAGGGATCGCGATATCTCTACATCGCGATGTCGCGATATCGCGACAAAAGAGGATACACTAAGTATAGCAAGCAAAAAGCTAGGAAATAAGTGGATAACTAGGAACCTGACCAAGATTAAAAATGAAAACGACAAAGAGTCCTAAATTTAGCTATTTTGCTAGTAGCCTTTATTAATCTTTAATATGCTTACGTCCCGATAAGTCCTAGGATAACTGCAGAAACAATTACCAACACTAACCCCATTTTTTGATGATGTGTTAATTTCTCTTTCCCAAAAATAATTCCCAGCATTGCAGTCAAAGCAATATAGCCTTCGCTTATCCCCGTTGCTATTGCAATCGGAATCAGTGTCATGCTGTATGCAAAAAATAACCAAGCCAGATTATCGACTACGCCCACTGTCGCAATAAGCTTGGGGTATGTTTTAAAATCAATTTTTAACTCATTCCACTGGCTCCTAATTGTTATTGCTGTTGTAGTTATTAAAAGAACAAAAGCGCTTGTAAACCAATTTATCATCAGAGGGCTTGTTTCACGAGCTCCGATACCGAATAGAAAATTTACAAATGCCATTGCAAATGTTGCGAGCAGAGCAATCCATACACCCCTTTCAAGGTGAAGTTTGTGGATATTGGAAAATGATTTAATAGAGACTAAAAAAATACCAACTATCATTCCTGCCAAAGCGAGTGCTCCCTCTTTTCCAGGTAACTCGTTAATTATTATCGCAGACAGAATTGTGGTTACGAAAAGTTCAAAAGAAAATACGGGCTCAACTACAGATATTTTTCCTTTCTTTAAAGCTTGGAATTCCAGTAATGCAGCGACAACAAGAATAGAAGAAGCGGCGATAAGAACCGTGAGGCCGACATGTTCCGAAATTAAAACCTTAATTTCATCTAAAACAAAGGGTAAAAGAGCAATCGTGCCAATGAGATCAATATAGAAAAGGGTGATAAGACTGCCTACTTTACGAGTGCTTTTTTGTATCTGAAAATCACCAAATCCCCAACATAGTAATGCTAAAAAGGCGAATAAAACTCCCATGCTTAATTTGTAGAATAGCAGAAATACAAAACAGGCGTAAAGCCTGTTTTGTATTTACTTGCACATTCAGTCTGCACGTTCGCTCTACTGAGCTCGGTACTCCTTCACCTTCGTTCAGTTGCAGCCCCAAGGGGAGTCGGTCACAACTAAAATTTTCTTCCGAAAATTTTGTCGCGACCCCGCCTCACGGTTTCACTCGCCAGTTGCTCGTGAAACATCGTTCCGGCATTCGACTCCCCGTGATATAGAAGCAAAACAAAAGACCCCATAAATGGGATCCTTTGTTTTGCTTTTGCAGCCCCAAGGGGAGTCGAACCCCTCTTACCTGGTTGAAAACCGGGCGTCCTAACCGATAGACGATGGGGCCATGTTTTTAATTCCAACCGAATTATTATCACATGGAAATTGAGAAAAATCAACAGAAGTGATATACTACGCGGCAATGAAAATATTGGGTATTGAAAGTTCGTGCGATGAAACGGCTGTAGCTGTACTTGAGGTAAAGAATGGTAAACCAAAAGTTTTATCCAACATCATATCTTCTCAAGTTAAACTGCATGCCAAATTCGGCGGCGTAGTCCCAAACCTAGCCGCGAGGGAACATGTCAAAAATATAGAACGTGTTTTTAGGGCTGCGCTGAAAAAGGCCGAGATAAAAAATTTCGATAAGGAAATCGATCTTATTGCCGTTACTAGAGGTCCGGGACTAGCGCCAGCACTTCTAGTTGGAATTACGTTTGCAAAAACCTTAGCTTGGAAATATGACAAGCCCCTCATCGGAGTAAATCACCTCGAAGGACATGTTTACTCAAATTGGCTCAATGACAACTTCAAGCCAAAGACGGTTAAATTCCCGATCTTGCATCTTATCGTTTCAGGCGGACATACTGAATTGGTAATAATGAAGGGCCATGGGAAATATGAGTTACTTGGAGAAACTTTGGACGATGCCGTAGGTGAGGCATTTGATAAAGCTGCTAGGCTTTTGGGACTAGGCTATCCTGGCGGACCCGCCGTCGCCGCCAGAGCGGCTAAGTTAAAAATGAAAAATGAAAAGTTAAAAATTGAATTTCCCAGACCCATGAACAACTCAAAAGATTTAAACTTCAGTTATTCGGGACTAAAAACCGCTGTCTTGTATAAAATCAGGGACTTGCAAAATTCTGGGATAAAGATGGACAACGATGTTATAAATGAGGTTTGTTACGAGTTTCAAAAAGCGGCAGTTGAAGTTTTAATTAAAAAAACATTGAAAGCCGCAAAGGAATATAAAGTTGACTCTATCATGCTGTCTGGGGGCGTATCTGCGAACACTCTTCTTCGAACTGAGTTTAAAAAAATGGCTGAAGAAAATGGATTGCGATATTCGCGTCCTTCGCTTGAATACACCGGGGACAATGCGGCCATGATTGCGATGGCTGGATACTACAATAAACTAAAAGCGAAAAGCTCAAAACGAAAAACAACCTGGGGATCAGTTGAGATGGATGCAAATTTAGGTTTTAATTAATAGATGGAAGAATTACCAAAAGCGTACGATCCAAAACAAACAGAAGGAAGGATATACAAACTCTGGGAAGAGTCTGGGTTTTTTAATCCCGAAAAATTGCCTGGAGACAGAAAAGAAAAATTTGTCACTTGTATCGCCCCGCCTAATATTACCGGGGAACTCCACATGGGACACGCCCTGGAATTGGGGATGCAAGATATCATCGTAAGAATGCGTCGTATGCAAGGCTACAAAACTCTTTGGGTGCCTGGAATTGACCACGCCGGTATCGGTGCCCAAAACGTAGTTGAGAAACAACTAAAGAAAGAAGGTCTGACTCGCCACGACCTGGGCAGGGAAAAGTTTGAACAAAGGGTTCAGGACTGGAAAGAAAAGTACGGAACGGCGATTTTGGATCAGTTTAAAAAACTGGGAATTTCCGTGGATTGGTCTCGAACCAGATATACCCGTGACGAAGAATATGAGAAAGCAGTAGCAGTCGCGTTCAACGACTACCACAAGAAAGGTTGGATATATAAAGGGTATAGGGTTATTAACTGGTGTCCTCGCTGCGGAACAGGAATATCCGACTTGGAAGTAAACTATGTCCCCGAAAAGGGCAAACTCTACTATATTAAGTACGGGCCTTTCGTTTTGGCGACCGCCCGACCGGAAACAAAATTGGGTGATACTGCCCTGGCAGTTCATCCAACTGACAATAGGTACAAAGAATATGTCGGAAAAGATTTAGAAGTTGATTCTGTTGATAATAATACAAATCCGGAAGAATCACCTAAAATCAAAAAGGTAAATTTAAAAGTTGTGGCCGATGAAGCTGTAGACCCGGGCTTCGGGACAGGAATCATCAAAGTCACACCAGCTCATGATATAACTGACTTTGAAATTTCACAGCGACATGATTTGCCCTTGGTAAAAATAATCAACGAGCGCGGAAGAATGAATAAAGATGCGGGTTCAAGATATGAAAACTTAAAAGTCGCCGAAGCAAGGGAAAAAATCGTAAAAGACCTGCAAGAGCTTGGCCTTCTGGAAAAAGTCGAAGATTACGAACACAATGTCGGCCGTTGCGATAGATGTGACTCTATTGTCGAGCCGCTGCCATCAGAACAATGGTTCTTAAAAGTTTCGGAATTAGCCAAGTTAGCTCGAGAAGCGATAGAGAACAATGAAGTCAAATTCAATCCTGAAAACCGAAAAGAAATGGCCTTAAAATGGTTGGAAAATTTGCGGGACTGGAATATCTCCCGCCAATTGTGGTGGGGACACAAAATCCCTATTGAAGGCGAAGATGGCGTGCTTGATACATGGTTCTCGTCAGCACTTTGGCCGTTTGCAAGCTTGGGGTGGCCGGATAAAGAATCTTCTGATTATAAAAACTATTATCCGACTGATTTTATCACTTCCGACCGGGGGATATTTTTCTTGTGGCAAATAAGGATGATTTTTTCCGGCAAATATTTCACGGGTCAATCGCCTTTCAAGAGCATTTATATCCATCCGACCGTACTTACAAAAGACGGCAAAAGAATGTCTAAATCTTTGGGGACAGGAATCGATCCTGTTGGACTAATAGAAAAGTACGGTACAGATGCTTTGAGATTTGGCCTGGCTTACCAGAACACTGGAATTCAAGATATGAAATTCGGCGAGGACACGATTCTGATGGGCAAAAAATTCGCCAACAAAATTTGGAACATTGCCCGCTATATTCTAATGAAAATCGGTGACTCGGAACTGGAACCAAAATCCACTAACAATGAAATGGTTAAGAACTTGTCCGGTGTTGCCAAAAATATTTCTGAAAATATGAATGAGTACAAATTCGGAGAAGCCGCCCACCTGCTTTATGATTTCATTTGGCATGACTTAGCCGATAAATACTTAGAGGAAACTAAAGACAAAGACGACCAAGAAACAAAAGATACATTATTATATGTGTTAGTTAATTGCCTGAAGCTTCTCCACCCATTTATGCCATTTGTCACCGAGGAAATATATTCTAAGTTACCCGTATCTAATAAAAAACTTCTTATTGTGGAATCTTGGCCTGTTTAGTTTTGCGCTTTTCGCTTTGAATTTTTCGCTTTATACTTAATCTATGGATTTTACTCAAGCGGGAATTTTAGTTGCTGTCGGGTTGGCGCCCAGTGTTTTTTGGCTTTCTTTTTATTTGAAAAAGGATTGCCATCCCGAACCAAAACATCTTATTGCCAATACATTCCTGATGGGGATTATCGTTTCTCTCATAGCTCTCGCTTTCCAGTATCTGTTTCTAATGGTTAATCCGACTGAAGCTTATATGCCGGAAGAAACAGGCTCTTTCTTTTTATGGGCGGCTTTCGTTGAAGAGTTTGTAAAATTTATGGCTGTTTGGATTATAATTCTTCGCAATCCAGAATTTGATGAGCCAGTTGATGCAATGATTTATATGATAACCGCTGGCCTAGGCTTTGCCGCCGCTGAAAATATTTTGGTCATGTTCAGAGTAATCTCCGACGGCGCTTCAGCCGCTTTGGGAGTTTGGGCGTTAAGATTTATGGGGGCAGTTTTACTTCATGCCCTGTCTTGCGCTGTGTTGGGCTACTTTTTGGCCATATCCTGGTTTTACCAGCATCACAGAAAAAAACTCATAGTCATTGGCTTTATTATGGCTACCCTATTCCACTTTGCCTTCAACACATTTCTGTCGGCTTTCAACAGCCAATTCATCGGGTTGTTATATTCGACTTCCCTTTTGGTGATAATGGCCTTTCTCGTTGCAGTGCTATTTGATAAGATTAGAGAAAGACACGAACAAACTTTAACCAGGGAAGCAGGATTAGAACTATCATCAAGTTGAGAAACTCAAAAATGAGATAATTTGTTTGGTACGACGACGAAGGTGTGGTTTAAACCACATTGAGGAGGAGCAACAAAGAAATCAGCCATTTTTGAGCTTCCCGAGGGGCGGGCCAATTTTACCCATCTTCTGCGTTATTCGTCGCTCACGTACCTCAAGGTACGCATCGGCTCCTCACGCCTTGAATATGGACAAAATTAGCTCCGCTCAAGTGATGCTAGTTCTAATCCTGCTTCCCAAATAATACTATGGATAACTATTATGATATTCCGACGGGTGATGGCGAAGTGGTGGCTGAGCTCGCGGTAAAAAAGGTAGCGCCCCAGAATGAGGGCCATCTTACTATTGATGTTTTTCAGACCGAAGGAGAAATAGTCATTCAGTCTACTATTGCCGGAGCTGATCCTAAAGATATAGACGTTTCGGTAACCCAAGATGTCGTTACGATAAAAGGCTACCGGGAACCTCAACAAAAAATCAAACCCTCGAACTATTTCCACCGGGAATTATACTGGGGACCTTTTTCAAGAGCAGTAATACTGCCGGTTGATGTGGATGCCGATGGCGCAAAGGCCAGTTATAAAAATGGAATCCTTACGATATCCCTTCCGAAACTAAATAAATGATCCGCAACCACAAATTTTCATCTCAATTTTACCGGTTATTGATAGCCGGTATTATTATATTTTCTGGATTATACTTCGGGTTTAGTTTTCAAACTAATCCCACGACGCCCAAAGTCGGGGTTAGGAATGTTTCAGCCAATATAAGTTCGGCGATAAAAGATGGGCTGGATGTTTACGTAGGTGATGAGGTGGCTGAATTATCAGGAGAAGAAATTAAAAGTTGGACAGAAACTTACATCAGGGACTACTCGGGACAAAAGGATACAAGGATAAACAATGACAAGGTCCGTGAATACGTGAATAGTTTTGCTCCCAGAGTTAACATCGATCCGATAGATGCCAAATTCGAAATGAATGACGACAAGGTAAGCGCTTTCCAAGCGTCTACCGCTGGGAGAAGGTTAAATACCGATAAGTCTGTCTCGATACTAATGGAACAAATCCGGTCTGCCCAAAATAGCGCCACTCTGGTTGTTGAAAATATAGAGCCCGAACTGACATTAGAAAAGGTTAACCGTTTAGGAATAAACACCTTGCTGGGACAGGGCGAATCGGATTTTTCGGGTTCCAGTTCGGCAAGAATCCACAATATAGAAGTCGGCATGGCCAAATTTAATGGCCTACTTATTAAGCCTGGAGAAGAATTTTCGTTTAACGATATCTTGGGTGAAGTTGACGATAAATCAGGTTACCAATCCGAATTAGTCATAAAAAGTGGAAAGTTGGTCAGAGAATATGGAGGAGGCATTTGCCAAGTCTCGACCACATTATTTCGCTCGGCAATATACGCGGGACTGCCGATCATCGAAAGGCGACCGCACTCATTCCCGGTAAGATACTATGCGCCTCAAGGCTTTGACTCAACAATCTACCCCGGCGTCACTGATTTGAAATTCGTAAATGATACGCCAAGCCATATCCTTGTCCAAAGCAAAATGAACGGTAAGAAACTGGCTTTTGAAATATATGGATCGGGCGATGGCCGCATGGTAAGCGTTGATGGACCTTACCAATACGACCAGAAAAAAAGTGGTGCCATGAAAGCCTACTTTACCAGGACAATATCTAAAAATAGGGAGATGACGGAGCAAAGGTTTGACTCTGTTTATTCCGCTCCCCCGCCACTAGAAAAGAACCCCTTGGAATAATGAACAGCTCGAAAATATTCGGAATACAACCCAATTCACACCCATTCTTCTCTTGGATCATTCAAGATAAGATATTCTGATTTTCCTGACCGTCCGGGATAACCCTGGCCAGGCCATGCGGGACCCAGAAGATTCAAAGAATCTTTGAATCTTCTTACCGTTCCTGGCCATCCCGGCCCGGTTACCCAGGAAAATACATCGCTTATCTTATTGAATGATAGCCAATCGTCGAAAAGGTCTGAATTGGGTGTATTCCGAGTTTCTCGCCATCTTATTTTAAAACTCCTCGTGTTTGACCAAGACCTAGGCGCAAGCGAAGCCCGGACTGAGCCATACTAGGAGTATGGTGAAGGAGGACTGGAGCTTGTAACAACGGTATTGGGCAAACCTGAAAGGCAAAAGCCGCGGTTAAGCCCCCAAGAATACTTGGGCTTCCGCGGCTTTTGCGCGAGAGTTTTAACTAGAAACAGATGGGGCCGATAGAAATTCGGCAGAAGAACTGGCCAGTGATTATGGACGCGATTGTCTTTAAAATAAGACCTACGGCCAAAAATATAGCGGCACCGATAATGGCGTTCTTGGTGCGGGCTTGAGCAGCGGTAATCTTGGTTTGGTTATCTTGCGCAAACATATATGTAATGCCTCCCCAAGTGATCATGATGACAGCAAAGATAATGGCGAACGTCATTAAGTAATTGCCTATTATCCTCAATACCAACTCTGCGCCGCCAAGAGTAAGCGCTGGGGCTGATGGCGGAACTTGTAATCCTGGTGGTATTGGATTATATGCCGGCGGATCAAGAGCTATCACTGCATAGAGAATATTCTTAAATTTGTTTAGCATATACTAATTTTAGAGAATTAATAAAAAGAGTACAACCCCCACACCAAACGACAATAAATTGTTTTGTGCCTCCGAGAGGATTTGAACCTCTAATCCCTTACGGGAACTGCGTCCTAAGCGCAGCGCGTATTCCATTTCCGCCACGGAGGCATTGCAATATTTTACCACACAAAAACGGCTTTTAAAAGCCGTTTTTGCTGTCAGAGACTTAAGTTCTAACCAAAGAATGTTTGGGAAATAAGTGCTGCCAAAGTCCTTAGTATTAAACCTACGGCCAATACTATAGCTGCCCCGATAATACCGCTCCAAATCCTTCCTTGGGCTGATTTAACTTTAGTATCGTCACCCTGCGCAAACATATATGTAATGCCTCCCCAAACGATCATAATTACTGCAACAACGATAGCAATCATTATCAACCAAGTACCTATCCTTCTTACCAAAGTCTCCATCCTGTCCAAAGTAAGGGTCGGTCCTGAAGGAGGAACAATCGGGTCATTTATATTCTGGGCTAAAACCAAAAATGGGACTAACAACATTACAACCATTAAAGAAATTGTGGAAATTTTTGCTAAGTTTTTCATTAAGCCACCCCCTTTCGGAGAGGTTACCCTCTCTGTTTGTATTTAAATTAACCTAATCTAAATTCTAGTTGAAAAAACTGCCGGTGACAATACTGGCGACTGTCTTGATAATCAAGCCGACACCCAAAACAATAGCCACACCCCAAATTCCGGATATTAATGTGTTTCTAGCCCCCTCAACCGCCTTTGCCTCTCCTCCGGCTGTCATCCATTTTATCCCGCTATAAACAATCACGATCACAGCCAATATCACTCCCGCCGTCATCATAAAATTGCCGATGACTACGATCCAGCTTCCGGTACCGCAACACACGGTATCCAGGTCTATAATCTGAGGCGGCGGCAATTGAGCTAGTTTTGTTATGTTAGTTTCCACAGTTTAATGTAAATTCAAAATCATCACCCGATATCGCGCTTCCAATCGAAGCAATGAGGGTGTAGGTGCCAAGTATTACCAAAATCCCCACAATCCCCCAGCCAATGGCTTTTCTCGCGTTGGTAACCTTGGTTGGATCTCCCTTGCTCATCAAAAACATGATTCCGTAGTAAACAACAAATATGACAATGAGAACCAAAGCCACATCCGTAATCCAGCAAGCCAATCCCTCAATAATCTCAAAAACCCTATCAATGGTTAGGTCTATTCCCGGCGCGTTACTTAAATTCGGATTCATAACTATTATTAATTATAGTAACTAGGTACCAATATTCAATATGCTCTCTATCAACGTAAGGAATCCCTTGCCGATAAACAATATGGCTAACCCGATAACTGCGTACATCAGAATGGTCCTGGCTTTGGTCACTGTTGTTGGATTGCCTCGAGCGGCAAGAAATAATATTCCTGAATATACGATCACGGCTACGGCTATCGGCAGGCCGATTCTATAAGCAAATTGAATTATTGCGTCCAACAAATCATAGATCGTATCTGTCTGGAGCGGGTTTGGAAAGCTAAAATCTGTACCCGGATTTACTGGCTGGCCGTCAGGTCCAGTGCCAGTTGATGCGTTTTGGGTCAGAGTAACACCCGCGGAGGTTGCCATTATACTTCCAACTAGCGGATCCCTGTTAGTCCTGCAGCGAAGCTGAGCATAAAATGTCCTGCTTCCGGCCAAATCCGGCAAAGTTCTACTGAAAGAGATATCCCGATGCAAATCAGTATAAGTGAATGGGTTATAGAAAAATCTTCCTTCCTGTATTTGTCTGTCCTGACTGTTGCTAAGCCTCTCAAAAACAGACCATTTAACTTCCCTGCTCTGGTTAGAGCTCACCTCGCAAAACCTCAAAAAGTCGCTTTGGGTGTTGGGGTTTGAGTCAGCCTTACCATAAACCGTTACTTTGAAATTAACGTTGACTCTCTGGTTGGCAGTTATCGTCCGGGGTTGGATGTCAAAGTTATTAATATCCCCCGCCGTGCTCCTGTCAGCAAAAGATCCCAAAGGGAAAAGAATCAAAAGAGTCGTAAACAGAACTGCAAATTTAAGTTTAAGATTTAAAAATTTAAACATTTAAGCTCCAAGATTTAAAACGCTTTCGATAAGAAGGAAAAAGCCCTTCCCTATTAAAATCACGGCAAAGCCGACAATAACGTACCACAAGATAGTCCTAGCTTGGGTAATTTTGCCTGGATTTCCCGCTGAAGTGAGGAACAATATGCCCGCATAAATAATAAGTATTATGGCGATGGGTACGGCGATGGTAAGCAAAAAGTCAGTTAACTTGTCGACGACATCAAAAACATCATCTACATTCGTCCAAGGATTCGTAAGCTTAAACCCGAAACTCACATCCCTTCCGGAGTCACCGGTAATACTGCCTCCGCTGCCTATCGTGCCTCCCATAGTCACTTGAATCGCTGATGATCTGGCTCTAAAGTCGTTGAGCGTTACCGAGACCGAATTGGCTTCGAAATAATATGTATACCCCGGATTCAATCCAGTAATATTTACGCTATGGCTTGTCTTGGGGGCAGAATCCAGGGGAGTTTGCAATCCCAATCTTGACGTAGGCCCATATTTGACTTGGCTGTCCGCGGGAACATTGGTAGTCCAAACAATAGTAACAGCGGTTTGGGTTGGATTAGTAGCTTGAGATCCGCTTATACAAACCGGATCCGTGCATGGCCCAGCCGCAGTTGTAAATTGCCGGCTTGAGCCTTGAGCCGAAAAACCATTTGCTTCTGATAAAACTTGATAATAGTATGGCAGGCGCGGACTTAGGCCTGTTAAAATAACTCTGTGGGAAGTTGTTAAATTGGTATTTTTAGAGCTTTCGGCCATGTTCCTTGTTGTCAGCCCGTATTTAACTTGAGATGTTGCTGGCACATTTGTTGTCCAGGTAACAGTCACGCTGTCAGCAGTAATACTGCCCACTGATTCTCCGCTTATCTGCACTGGGGCGTTTTGGCTAGATGTGGAGGGGGTAGTAAATTGGCTATAACCATTTGGGACTGTGGCTTCGAAGTTATTTACAACAGAAACTGGCTTGAAGAAATATGTTGTGGCTGGCTGAAGATTATTAAGTGTAATGCTGTGAGAAGTCCTGGCATTCATTGGGATATTGGGCTCTGATAAAACATTGTGGTTGCTTATCCAATATCTGACCTGAGATGTGGCCGGTACATTTGTCGTCCATGTAATCCTGGCGCTGTTCGAAGTTCTGTCAACGACTTGAATGTTTGAGATACAAACCGGATTGGGACATTCATCAGCGTTGGCCCAAGAAACTAAAAAGACTGAACAAAAAATAAATAAGATTGGCAAATAAAACTTCTTCATTATGGTAGTCCGGCAGGACACGCAAACTGCCACCAATTAGTGGCGACGTTCGACGGCCCAAAGAATTGGATGAAAGTATTAGCCACAACCCAGGCCAATAAAACAATGACCACTCCCCAGACCGTATTGGTAAATATTCCTTTGCCCTGGTTATACCAACCAGGATTGGCTCCGGCTATTAGCATAAGGAATCCTGCCCATATAAAGAAAAAGGTTGCCAGAATCGGAGTAAGC
>Ga0209542_10014579_pt1 | contig 13356 bp, 12 predicted proteins | sample RifCSPhighO2_01_FD_184028 | JGI IMG/M metagenome (GOLD analysis project Ga0209542, IMG submission 184028) | Soil microbial communities from Rifle, Colorado - Rifle CSP2_plank highO2_0.1 (SPAdes) (version 2) | ecosystem: Environmental > Terrestrial > Deep subsurface > Rock core/Sediment ... | reverse complement strand
GTGCGCGGCAGTCCGGATATTATCTCGCGCGGTTTCGTGTACCTGAAGGAAAACAAAGAGCTCCTGACTATCGTGCGCAAAAAAGTCCGCTCGCTGGTGGAGCGCACCGCGACCCGCCCGATCAATTATGTCGATCTGAAAGATGTCCTGCGCGACGAAGTCGGTCTGCTCCTCTTCCAAAAAACCCAGCGGCGACCTATGATATTGCCAGTTGTAATAGAAATATGAAATTGCTACACTTCCTCTATGCCTCCATCACTATACCCAATTCCACAAACCGAGATTCATCATCCCCGCAGACAGTACGCGGTTCCTTTAATTTGGGATAAGGTTGCAGGAAGCTTAAAAAACGCAAAAATCGACGCCGTACGGTATCAACGCGAGAATTGCAAAAAATCAAAGAGATATCCCTAATCGAAATATAAAAAAACAACCCGCGTGGATACGGGTTGCGTATCTCTGTTGCTCGATAATCTATCTGATTTCTTATCCTCCATATGGAGAATTAGAAATCAGTTGATGTATTGCTGGGTAAAAATAAATTTTGTGCTATAATTTTAAAAATGTCCCGACCCTCCTACCGCACCATATTAAGCTGTTTATTTTTTCATTTATTGGGTATGGTATCGGTGTTATATTTGGGAACATTGCTGGACCACTCCTATATCGTCGAATCATTGACGTAGTTGCGAATCATCAAAATCCACAAATCGCATGGCCTATTTTGGTAAATCTTTTGATTCTCGTAGCTATTAACAGCTTAATATTTAGGGTTTCGTACCGTTTGGGCGATGTGGCAATTTCCCGATTTGAGTCAAAGACAATGAAAAATTTGGTGGATTTTGCATTTATAAAACTCACCAATCATTCGTATAAATTTTTTGCTAATTCTTTCGCCGGAAGTCTGGTGACAAAAGTAAAGCGATTTGTAAGAGCATTTGAAGATGGTGCCGACCAAATATTTTTTGTGTTCTGGATGACGTTTGTACAAGTTACTGGAGTCATGATTGCACTTTTTTTTACTGCTCCAAAGATCGCATTCATTTTTCTTGCCTGGACCGTGCTTTATATAATTCTTGCATGGTATCTCACAAAAAAGAAAATCCCGTACGATTTGACCGCATCCACAAATGATTCGAGAGTAACAGCGCGGCTCGCGGATGTGATAACGAATATTTTGAACTTAAAAATGTTCAGTTCCCGTAAAGTTGAGACCGAAAGTTTTGGCAACATAACGGAAATAGAGCATGAGGCGCGGTACAGCGCATGGTCATTTGGCAATAAAATCAATTTGATCCAATCAGTAATGTTTGGGATATTGGAATTCACAAGCATAGCTTTTGCGCTATATCTTTGGCGCGAGGACATACTATCTACGGGCACGATTGTACTCATCCAAATATACCTTGTGGCTACGTTCCAGCATCTTTGGGATGTCGGGAAAGCCATGGGGAGGATTTCCAAAAGCCTTGCCGATGCGTCGGAGCTGGTGGAGATTTTTGAAACGCCGGTGGATATAAAGGATCCAGCACAGCCCGAGCCGCTTCGGATCGGCGATGGGGCGATCAATATCAATGCAATCTCGTTTCAATATGGCAAAGATGCTAGCCGCGTGTTCAAGGATTTTTCCTTGATGATTCCGGCCGGTACGCGCGTGGGTTTGGTCGGCAGTTCCGGCGCCGGCAAGACGACCATTACCAAACTCCTGCTTCGTTTCGCCGATGTGCAGGAGGGTGCGATCACGATTGATGGACAAGATATTCGCAATATCACGCAAGACGATCTGCGCTCAAAGATTTCCTATGTCCCGCAGGATCCGATTTTGTTTCACCGCAGTCTGTTAGAAAACATCGCCTACGGAAATCCGTCGGCGACTGAAGAGCAGATCATGGAGGCGTCGCGTCGGGCGCACGCGCATGAATTTATCTCCAAGTTTCCCAAGGGCTACCAGACGCTGGTCGGCGAGCGTGGGATCAAGCTTTCCGGCGGCGAGCGCCAGCGCGTGGCCATCGCCCGCGCCATGCTCAAGAACGCGCCGATCTTGATCCTCGACGAGGCGACCAGTTCACTGGACAGCGTTAGCGAGCGATACATCCAGGAGGCCTTACTGGAGCTGATGAAAAACCGCACGACCATTGTCATCGCCCACCGCTTAAGCACGGTAAAAAATCTTGACCGGATTGTCGTCATTAAGCACGGCGCGATCGTCGAGGAAGGCACGCACGACGAGTTGATGACCCGCGCCGGCATCTACGCCAAGTTTTGGGAGCACCAAACAGCGGGGTTTATAAAATAAAAAACTGGGGATAACTTGATTTGCATACATTCTAATTATTTTCTATAATGATTTTGTGATTACCAAAAATCAAAAACAGGTTTTCGATTTCGTAAAAAAATACCAGGTCAAGCATGACTACGCCCCCTCTCTTGAAGAAATTAAGCGTAAATTTAAACTAGCTTCTGTATCCACGGCTCACTATTATCTCAAAAAACTTCAAGAAGCCGGGCAACTCAAAAAAAAATATAACCACCCGAGAGCCATCGCAACTGCGGAGAAAAAACAAACAATTGATGTGCCTATAGTTGGCGTGATTGCGGCTGGACAGCCGATAGAAGCAATCGAGTATCCGGACGCAACAATCGCATTAACTATGGGCGAGTTAAGTCTGCACGGTGCGCATTACGGATTGCGCGTCCAGGGCAACAGCATGATTCAAGAAGGCATTTTTGACGGCGATGTTGTGATCATCCGCAAACAAGAATCGGCTGATAACGGACAAACGGTCGTAGCTATCATTGATGAAAATGAGGCAACTCTGAAGAAACTATATCGGGAAAACAATAGATTCCGCTTGCAGCCCGCAAATCCGGCACTGCTTCCGCTTTATCGCGATGAAGTGGAAATTCGCGGAATTGTTGTCAAAATAATTCGTAATTTGGAATTACAAAAAGACGGAGAGCGGGCAAAAGAAAAATATATCCGGCGCATAGATTATTCGTGGGACTACCGCGGAGAGCGTACCAAGACTTTCACTCATGGCATTCATACCTATCCGGCGATGTTTATTCCGCAAGTGGCGCGCAGATTATTGGAAACTTATAGCAACGAGGGTGATACGATTTGCGATATTTTTTGCGGTTCTGGTACGGCTCTTGTTGAGAGCAAGATCTTAAATAGAAATGCTTACGGAATTGATTTGAATCCGCTGGCGATTTTTCTTGCCAAAGCAAAAACCACTCCTATAAATCCTCAAAAGTTGACTAGAGAGTATATAGCTTTGTTGGGTAGAATAGAAAAAATAAAAGGCAGCGAGATTAAAAAACCTAATTTCAAAAATCTTGATTTTTGGTTCAAGGAAAAGGTAATTATTAAATTAGCGAAACTTAAAAAAGCAATCCAGGAAATTGAAGATGAAGCGATAAGAAATTTCTTGATGGCTGCTTTCAGCGAAACTGTGCGTTACGCTTCAAATACTAAAACGGGCGAGTTTAAATTAGTAAGAATTAAAAATGAAAAATTAGAAAAACATGACCCGGATGTTTTTGGTATTTTTCGAAAAAAAGCCGAAGCGAATATTACTGGAGCGGAAGAGTTTTATAAAACAACCAAAAATAACGCGTTGACAAAAATTATCTCTGGCGACTCATCAAAGGAAAACGGTATAAAAGAGAATACAATTGACTGCATAATTACTTCGCCGCCTTATGGTGACAGTCGCACGACAGTCGCCTACGGACAATTTTCCCGCTTGTCTGCGCAGTGGATTGATATTTTTGAGGATCCAAATGACGCCTCCAGCGTTGATAACGAATTACTTGGCGGCAGAGCTACCAAGACATTATCCCATACACTCCCATCAAAATATCTAAATGACTCGCTGGATAGAATTGCGAAACAAGACGAAAACCGCGCCAAAGATGTTTTAAGTTTCTATATCGGCTTGAACGATTGCCTAAAGATAGCACACGGGATACTAAAACCGAAAAAGTATTTTTGCCTTGTGATCGGCAACCGTCTAGTAAAGCAAGTCCGCATTCCCACTGATTTTATTATCGCCGAGTTGGCGGAAAAAATTGGTTTTTCGTGCGAAGATATTTTTGTCCGAAACATTCCTGGCAAACGCATGCCGATCAAAAATTCCCCGACAAACATCGTCGGCGCGCTTGAAGAAACGATGAATAAGGAGAGTATCGTTGTGCTGCGCAAAAACTAGAAAATCCGTTTGTGAACCTTGAACAAAAGCGGCAGTGATTTTTCAGTAATACGGAACGCTGAACCGTGATCATGCGGTTGCCCGGCTTTGATGCCGCTATGATATACGCCAAGGCGAATATCATATTTTGAATGAGCCAGAAATTTGACAGGATCAATTTCTTTCAAAAGATAAGCGTCTTTGTAATGGAAGTATTCGTGCCCGCGCAATTTTTTCGTTTCGGCACGGACTAGTATCAAGCCATTTCCAATTTTTTCCATGGCCTTTTTTCTCAAAAATTGCAGATCATAATGCCCTAAAAGTTTTCCCTTTTTAAGAATCAACAATTTACCTTTGATCTCATCAATCGTTGCCTCAAAACCCATGGCGTTTCTTTTGCCACCGGAAATAGTTTGATGAAGTATTTTAATGTTAGGAAATTCTTTATCGGGATAGCCAAAACGCTTTCGAATTTCTGCGTTGGTAATGCCATCCGGACTTTTTGTGAATAGTGTCATCATTGAAATCGTATTGATTCTCTGCGATTTCAATTCCATTACGCCAAAATCGGGCAGGGCGATATTATTTTCTTTAATACTGAGATGGTCCTCAAGAGTTTTGCCGATGCCGGTATTATGTATTCGACTGGATTTAATCCATCCTTTTTCGGAAAGTTTCTTAAGCGCGCTCTTGATTTGTGCCAATGTCCATTTCCTCATATTTGATGTCTCACATGGTATTTTGTTTTGCCTTTTCATGCAACCTTGAGTATACTACCCAAACATGAGCTGGTACGCTTATTCTATTTTTGCCACTATTTGCTTCGGTATTGCCAGCGCGGTGCATAAGATACCGGCGGCGCGGGAGCAGAATTTTTTTGTCGCGGCGGTTTGGTCGGTCGTAGTGCCGTTTGTATTATCGCTTATCTTTTTCTGGGAATCAATCTCCCATGCTTCCGGCGCGTTGCTTTTGATAAGCGCGGCGTGGGCATTCTTTTTTAGCATATCGCGCTATTTATATTTCGAAATTTTCCGCCACGCCGATCTGAATTTTATCACGCCGTTTACGGCCACGATCCAACTCATCTTAACGACTGTTGTCGGGCTTCTCTTTTTTCAAGATCAAATCAGTTTGCATCAAAGCATCGGCATCACGCTCGCCATCCTTATCACACTGGCGTTTGTCAAAAAGAAGGCGGGATTTTCTTATCCGCCGATCGTGGGCTGGCTCATCCTGGTCGTCACTATTTCATCAATCGCCTATAAAATATTCCAAAAACTTGGCTCAACCGGATATGATTTAGGGGCATTTATTATTTATCAATTCGCTGTACATTCTGGTGACGATCGCGCTTGGGTATTTTTTGTACAAAGAAGAACTGACGCTTAAAAAAATACTTCTCATTGCGCTTGCTATTGTAGCTATTATCCTGATAAGATTGGGATAAGATGAACCGCATTTTTTCAGGAATCAGACCCTCCGGCAAGCTCCACCTCGGCAATTATCTTGGCGCGATTAAGAACTGGATTGATCTGCAAGATGATCCCAATACCAAGCAGGCAATCTATGGCGTGATGGATTTACATGGAATAACAACGCCATACGATCCTAAAACATTTCATCAAAACATGATGGACGTGATTTTGGATTATCTGGCGGCTGGTGTGGATCCAAATAAATCCATGCTCGTACGTCAATCCAAGCTCCCTCATGCCGAGCTGGCCTGGCTTTTTAATACGATCACGCCGGTCAGCTGGCTGGATCGTTTGCCAACATATAAAGAAAAACTGGAGCAGACTGGCGGCAAGTACAACCACATGGGTATGCTTGACTATCCGGTCCTGATGGCGGCCGATATTTTACTGTACAAATCCAATCTGGTGCCGGTCGGCGACGATCAAAAGGCGCACATCGATCTGGCCAATGAAATCGGACGCAAATTTAATTCCATGTTCGGTGAGACATTTGAGTCGGTCAAAACCGTCAAAGCCGAAGGGGCGCGCATCATGTCGCTGAAAGATCCAAGCAAGAAGATGTCCAAAACCGGCGACGAAGGCATCGCGCTTTCGGACAATCCCGATGCGATCCGAGAAAAAATCAAAAAAGCTGTCACTACTGATACCGGTATCGCCAATCTGTCTATGATTTATCGTCTGCTGGCCAACGAAGAGCCGGATATCCGCGAAAATCAATACGCCGAGTTTAAATCCAAGCTGGTCGAAGTCATCGTCGAATTCCTCCACCCTTTCCAATCCCGCCGCGCCACTCTCGCCGCCGACCTAGGAGCCGTCGAAAAAATCCTGCAAAAATCAGAAGAGCGAGCGCGAACCATCGCTGAACAGACGCTCAAAGAGGTTAAGCAGAAGATGGGATTGTGAGCCACTGACGGATAAGGTTTTTGGTGTCTTCGGGGCCGGCAACTTCTATGCAATCTACTCCGGCCGCTTTGACTGCATAATCATTGCCGCCTATGTAAAGCGCGTCACCGACAAAAATCATTTCGCCAATTGAAATGCCTAGATGATTACCGATTTGCTTTATGCCATACGCTTTGTCAACTCCCTTTTTCGTAATATCAATAGATGTGTAGCCGGGCATCATGATCTCAAACTCCGGAAGATATTTTTCCAGCGCCCTAATTATTTCTCGCCTATTATCTTGCTGACTTCCTTTGTATTGCTTTTTCAAATCTATCGGCGCGCGCTGACCAAGAGCGGAAAAAGTCACCTGTGTACCTCTATCCTCAATTACTTCACCGTACAAAATCTTGGGATGTTGATAATGAATATGTCGAAATGCCTTTTCAAACGCCTCTTTGATTTTCTCACGTTCTTCAGACATCATCTCATCGGCATAGACTTGTTTCCAGCGACCACTATAGCGGTAAAATCTGGTACCGGTTGTAGGGAAAAAAAACAGTTTTTTTAGTAAATCTTCCGGACATTTCAACGCCGGCAATTGCCTCTCAAACTGCTCAAACGCTCCGCCGGAAATAATCGCGACCATTTTTTGCTCCAAAAGCTTGGCAACAAGCTCGGCCATTTCGGCATCCATCGGCGATTTAGTTTCGGTAAGGGTGCCATCAAGATCGAAAACAATGATTTTTTTCTTTTGAATATCCAAGATTTCTATGTTAGCATCGAGCCATGGTAAAGCTTACTGATCTCAAAAAAGTTCATCTGATCGGCATCAAAGGCACGGGGATGTCGGCGCTAGCGCTGGCGCTGCGAAGTCTTGGCGTAAATGTATCCGGCTCCGACGCTAAAGATTCATTCTTACTGCTTCCCCGGAAATACTTCGCAAAAATAGCTATCGCCCCGGATTTCTCTGAAAAAAATATCACCAACGATATTGATGCGGTGATAGCATCTACTGCTCATACTAGCAAAAATGTTGAAATAAGTGAAGCGCAGCGGCGAAAAATCCCGGTGCTTACATATCCGGAGATGATCGGTCTGCTGACAAAGCAATTTAAAACTATCGCCGTCTGTGGCTCTCACGGCAAAACCACGACGACCAATATGCTCGCGCATGTATTCCAGCAGGCAGGCATGTCGGTACTCGCTTTGGCGGGCCCAACCAGCAGGCAAGTGATTGATGTGATGGAGGGGCAAAGCATTGGGTTTTTAAGCAAAGCTTATCGGAGTCCCGACGGGGACGAGATAGCAGGTCGTGATTTTCAGCAGAAAATCAACGACCGATTTGCAAAAAACCCAATGCTTTGCCTAGTCTTGGAAGCGGATGAGTACGAAAATAAACTAAAATACTACTCGCCCTTCGGCGTCATTCTGACTAACATCGAGCTCGATCATCCCGATTTTTTTAAAACAAAAAGGCAATATGAGCGCGTTTTTTTGCAATTCGTGCAGCGCGTACCGTCAGATGGTTTTTTCATAGACGGCCGGCAGACTCCATATAAACTTGGCGAACATAATAAATTTAATGCCCGGCTTGTAAGACTGGCCGCACGAAAGCTTGGTTTGACTGACAAGCAAATTAGTGATGGCATTAAAAGTTTTCGGGGTTCCCCGCGGCGCATGGAAATCGTGAATAAAAAACCGTTAATCATAGATGACTACGGCCACCATCCAACTGAAATACGTATGACGCTCCGCGCTCTACGAAAAACGCATAAAGATAAGCGCATAATCGCCGTCTTTCATCCGCACACCTACTCCCGCACCAAAAAATTCCTGAAAGAGTTCGGTGCATCGTTCGCTGATGCCGATCATGTGATTGTGCTGGATATTTTTGAGTCGCGCGAGGTCGGCCAGCAGACTATCACATCAAAAGATGTCGTTGATGAAATTATCAAAAACGGCAAAGACGCGCACTACTGTCCCACTTTCCAATCCGCCGCCAATTTTTTAAAAAACAAATTAAATGACCATACTCTCCTCCTAACCATCGGTGCCGGCGATGTTTGGAAATTACACAAATTACTATGTTAAAAATCGGTACAGTGCCGGCAATCCACCACGTATCATTCTTGTGGTCCTCGCTCCAATCCTTAGCTACATCGTTATACGTTGATTTTAGATCCTTGGTCATTGTGATTATTTCTCAAACAAATCGAGATATTCAGAGAACACAAAGAGCCGATTTCTTTTAAAACCGGTAATCTCTTTGAATATACCCAGCTCCTCAAACTGATTAGCCAAGCTGTTTGCCGATGGTTGAGTAATCTTGAGTTTCTGCTCTATATCTTTTGCGTTCATGATCGGCTGCGAATAGAGATGATTTAAAAGTTCCTGGGCGACTTTTGATCTCTTGCCGAGTGTAGCAATTTCTTTCTCGACTTTGTCGCGCAAAATAGCAATCTTCTTAAATGTTTCGATGGATTTCTTTGATGTTTCGGCAACGCCAACCAAGAAGAATTTAATCCAATGCTCTAGATCATCCGAAGTTCTGACTTGCGCAAGGGCATCGTAATAGTTACTTCGATTACGATCAAAGAAATCAGAGATATACAGCGTCGGCTTTTTGAGGATACCGTTTGATACAAGGTAGAGCGTGATCAAGAGCCGCCCAATACGGCCATTACCATCCAAGAACGGATGGATGGTCTCAAACTGGTAATGGCTAAGGGCCGCTTTGATTAAGTGCGGAATGTCTAATTCTTTATTGTGCCAAAACTTTTCTAAGTCGCTTAAGAGTTCTGGGACTTCGTCATGGTGAGGTGGAATAAAAACGGCATCTTGCAATGTAGCACCACCGATCCAGTTCTGGCTGGTTCGTATTTCTCCTGGCTGCTTGTACGTACCCCGTACACCCGTAAGTAATATTTTGTGAGCTTCTTTTAACAACCGGACAGAGAGTGGCAAGGTATCTAGTTTACCGATGGCAAAATTCATCGCTACAATATAGTTTTGGACCTCTCCCCAATCGTCTCTTCGCTCAGGATCAATCTCTTCTTTGGGAAGCAACGCTTCATCAATGCCGGTTTTGGTCCCTTCAATGCGACTTGAAGTCGTCGCTTCCTTAACGACATGCATGCGAATAAAGAAGTTTACATCGGGAACCAAGAGTGAATAGGTATCAAGCTCTCCTAAAAGTCTATTCGCCTCCTCGAGGAGTATATCTATCTTCTGATCTGACCACACAAAAGGACCGTTTATCAAGGACGGCGAAAAGCTCTTATACTTATATTGCTGCTTGTAGGTTCCTGCTTTATACATGGTATTTTATACATAAAGTATAGCATTGAACTTTATTTATGTAAAATCATGGATAAACTTGAATTTTACAGTAAAACGCGCCATAGTTATGCAATGTTGCAGATCGGAATCGTGGGGCTGCCGAATGTAGGAAAATCAACCCTCTTTAAGGCCCTCACGAAAAAACAGGTTGATATTCAGAATTATCCCTTCACCACGATTGATCCGAATGTGGGCGTGGTGGCGGTGCCGGATGAGCGGCTGGAATTGCTGGCCAAGCTATCAAATTCTAAAAAAATCATCCCGACGGCGATTGAGTTTATTGACATCGCCGGGCTGGTCAAAGGCGCGTCGCAAGGCGAGGGCTTGGGCAATAAATTCCTCGCCAACATCCGCGAAGTGGATGCCATCGCCCATATCGTACGAGTGTTTGATGACTCGGATATCATCCATGTCCACAAGCGCATCGATCCGATGGATGATATTGAAATTGTAAAAACGGAGTTGGAATTGGCGGACCTGGAAACAAGTGAAAAACGAAAAGCGAAAAGCGAAAAAGATTTGCCGAAGCTCGATTTGCTTTCTGATAAGAAAGTGATTTATGTGTTTAATGTATCCGAGAAGCAATTGAAAGAAGGTTGGAAGCCACCGATTGACGGTGTTGTGCTTTCCAGTACTTTTGAACTCTTGCTTTCAGAAGCGACACCTGAAGAACAAAAAATATATCTGGAAGATGTCGGACTAAAACAATCCGGTCTTGATGAATTAATTACCAAAGCCTACAAAACCCTCGGGCTGATAACTTTCCTGACGACCGGTGAAGATGAGACCCGCGCCTGGACGGCGCATGTTGGCGACCTGATCCCCCGCGCCAGCCGCACGATCCACACCGACTTTGAGCAAAAATTCATCCGGGCGGAAGTCATCAACTGGAAAGAACTCCTCGATCTGGGCGGCTATGCCAATGCTCGCACCGCGGGAAAAATCAAAACCGTCGGCAAAGACTACACCATCCAAGAAGGCGATGTGGTGGAGATCAAGATCTAATAGGATGCCTTCTCAGCGCTTTTGTATAATCTCTACAGTAACTTTCTTGTCCGGCTCTTCTATAATTCTGAAACCCTGTCGCTTTAAATCACCAAATTCACCAAATTCAATGTAGTTCGATCCCAAAAATCCCCGAGCGGCAGCATCTCGTAGACCTGTTTCAAATGTCGAAAATTTCTTACTTGCCGCCGTTTCTTGCCCAACTCGATCTCTTACAAAACCAATTACCCCTTCAATGGTCGGAAATGTTTCTCGACCACTTTCAGCTTCTGAGATGAGTCTTTTTTCAACATCAGACATGGTTATGGTGTGTTAAAGTTTACTACCTCGAGTCTACCCCCCCCCTAAAAATATGCAAGGGGAAACTTATCAACAGTTCAGTATTGCCATGTCCCGTTATGCTTCATATGATGGATAACAGGACATGGCTGGACAAACACAAACCGGATCAATTGCGCGGACGATTTTAAAAGGCATCGCCATTACCGGCATGGTCTTGATTGCGGCTTCAAGTCCGTACGGTGCGCCCAGATTACTGCAGGCACTCGGAAAAGAATTGGAGCGGAGAAAATGGCGGCAGGTGCAAAAAGTGCTACATGATCTGAAAAAGCGCAAGCTGGTCAGAATGAAATTTTTGGGCGATGGCGCGTTGGAAGTGCGCATTACGAAAAAAGGCGACGGGATTGTCAGAAAAATCAAAATTGACGAGCTCGCGATCCCGCAACCGAATCACTGGGACGAGCGTTGGCGCGTAATGATTTTTGACATCCCGAACCATAAGCACAAATACCGCCTCGCCTTTATCCAAAAACTCAAAAATCTTGGCTTCAGAATGATCCAAAAAAGCGTATGGGTCCATCCGTACCCGTGCGACGAAGAAATCATGATCGTGAGAAAGTTTTATGGCATTGAACCGTATGTCACTTATCTAGAGACCGCCCATGTTGAAGACGAGAATGTCTGGCGCGAAAAATTTGATCTACCGTTCAGGAAATAAGATTACGGACAGGTGTCCAGCTCTCCTTCATATGATTGGTAGACAAGACACAAGTATTTTATAGTACAATAAAGCCGGAGATGATATTTTCTTCAATGAGTTGATTGAGACGGTCGCGACCAAGATATTCAATAAAGATTTTATTCCAGAGCGCCTCCTGCTGGTGGTAGTAAAAGCGGCGGTGTTCGGCTTCCGCCAGCTCCATGTTCAGATCAATCAAGCCAAAACTCACAAGTTTTTCGCCACCGTGCTTTGACGGAAAATAATCACCGACAAAATCGAGCTTTTGCCATTCGCCGTGTGCAATCCTTTCCAAATCCCCTTCCGCTTTATACCAATGCTCCGCTTCCGGATTTACATGTGGCTCGAGCAGGCGCCAGTCATGGATGTCGTCTTTGGCCAAGTATCGCTGCACAATGCGAACTTCATATTTTTCGTTTTTCGTTTTTCGTTTTTCGTTTGATACATCGCCGCGGAGTAGGTATTGGAGCTTTGGGATAAAATCCGGCTCGTTTGCGATTTTTTGAAACAATCGACTATAAAACGGTACTTCTTTGAGATAATGCAATAAGAGCATAAATGTTCGGAGAGTTTCTCCGGGAGATTCTTGTTTGTCGGGCAAAACAAAAATGATGCCGAATTCTTTCAGGTGGCTCACATTGTGCAGTTTGTGCTTAGTAAATTTCGCGGCGATATTGAGCCAGTGTGGCTCGAGTATTTTGAGCTCCACTGCGCGTGTTTCAAAATCATCCGGCGTCAGTTCGCGGTATGCCTCGTCAAAAAATCGGTGCATCCAAGCATTGTCATGTCTAAATCGCAGTGAACAAAGAATTGATGTTAGATTATCCGCATTGACCGATTCATCCGGCAAAAATTTTTCCAACAACTTGAACGCTTTTTTCCGCTTGATAAAAAATCCCTGCGGTTTGCCGGCGAGTTCCTGCGCTTTTTCAAGTAGCCGATCGCGAGAGAGAATCTTCAAATGCTGATCGGTAAGCAACAATTTGCTTACTAGAACATGGGTGATCTCTTCCGCCACGCAATTGCGCGACAAGCCCAACTCTGCGAGCGTTTGCCGGACCAGCATATTATTTTCATCGATCACGCGGCCAAGTACATCTTGCGGTAATCCTTGAAATACCTCCGGCTTGGTGCGGAGAAGTTTTGCAAGTTTTTCAATCATGTTCGTAAAATTCCCGTTTTAGCCCCATAGTATTGCACGACAGAGGTGGCGTTTTTTATACCAAATTCCATAGCTTTCTCGATATCATTGCTTCGCATAAATTCCGCCACAAAGCCCGAGCAGTATGCATCGCCGGCGCCGGTGCGATCTACCACGCGCTTGTCTTTGACCTCGCCTCTGTACATCTTATTATTTTTATCTTTTACTGTCACGCCATTCGCCCCATCGGTGATCATATAAATTCCCGCATACGCCGGCGCGCCGAGCAATCGCGCCTCT
>Ga0209542_10014578_pt1 | contig 13357 bp, 12 predicted proteins | sample RifCSPhighO2_01_FD_184028 | JGI IMG/M metagenome (GOLD analysis project Ga0209542, IMG submission 184028) | Soil microbial communities from Rifle, Colorado - Rifle CSP2_plank highO2_0.1 (SPAdes) (version 2) | ecosystem: Environmental > Terrestrial > Deep subsurface > Rock core/Sediment ... | reverse complement strand
CAACACCGTCAAACCGCATAAAGGCATTGACAACCTTACTCCAATGGAAAAACTAATCAGTTATTTTTATCCCAAGGAACTGTAAACAACGCTGCTAATTCTTACATATAATCATACCAAAGGGTCAGCAATATTGTTCAAAAAAATGCTGGGCTAGCAACTATAAAAAAAGTATAGCCCAAAAACAGAAGGAAGTTATAAAAGATATAAAAGCTTTTCATAGTATCCATAAAAGAATACCGACAAAAAAAGAAAAGCCAGGATTAGCCAGAAAAGCCCAAGAAGTCTTTAAAACATGGAACAAGGCTATCGAAGCCGCTGGATTTAACCCGAATCCAGTTATGTTTGCTAAAAAATATATTGCCGATGATGGACATAAATGCGATTCATTTGCAGAAAAAATAATTGACGATTGGTTATATTGTCGCGATATAAAACATCAGCGAAATATCCCTTATCCAAATAGTCCCTACACAGTTGATTTTTTGATAAAGGGGAAATTCGTAGAATTTCTCGGGCTTAATGGCGAACTTGAAAAATATGACAAAAATACGAAATTGAAAGAAAAATTAGCAAAAAAGTACAGACTTAAACTTATTAAAATCTTCCCAAATGATTTATTCCCAATTAATCGCCTTTCAGAAATTATAAGAATTAAAAAAAACATAAAATTCCGGGCTCAACTCCAGTCGCCCCGACATTAAACCATGCAACCTTTAATCATCGGCGTTTCCGGCGCCAAAGGCAGTTTTTCCGAACAGGCGGCAGAAGATTTTGCCGGAAAAAATAATCTTAGAAATTATCAAATTAGATATCTGATAAGCGTAGAAAACACTTTAAAGGCCTTGGATAAAAAAGAAATTGACCTGGGCATTTTTCCTATTGAAAATTCCAACGGCGGTGTTGTCCTTGAGGCAATTCACGCCATGAGCCAACATATTTTTAAAATCAAAGAGCTTTTTGAGATTCCGGTTATCCACTGCCTCTTGGGCCATAAAAACGCTTCCAAGGAAGAGATAAAAACAATCGCTTCTCATAACCAAGCCATAAAGCAGTGTAAAATGTATTTAAAAAGAATTTGGCCCAAGGCGGCTTTAGAAGAGACCGCAGATACGGCCAAAGCCGCCGAAGATTTAAGCAAGGGCAATTTGCCGAAAATAACAGCTGTTATTGCTTCTGAAAATTGCGCCCGGCTCTACGGCCTTAAAATTTTAGAAAAAAGCATTCAGGATTTAAAATTCAACTTCACCAGTTTCTTGGCGGTGGTAAAACCCGGCGCCCGCGCCTAAAGTCCTAAAGTATCAACCAATTGCTTTATTAAAGAAATTACCACCGGCGGGGCTAATAAGCTATAAGAAGAAACTCCCTTATCATCTTTAATAACCCAAGATTTCTCTTTTATATTTACTCTTTTTTCTTTTTCGTTCCATTCATAAGAATATTCCGGGGTAATTTCATAATCATCAATAAAATCATTAGCCATACTTTCGGGAATTGAATTTCTTAAAAATATTTTTGGAATTCCGTAAAGAGTAGTAGCTTGCCTCATTAATTCTTCGTCTTTTTTAAGCCGCTCTCTGATTGGTTTAATGCCCAATTCATCGCCTTCTTTGGGACGCATGCGCTCCTTGGGGCATTGCGGATTATCGCAAATTAAATAAAACTCTTTTTTATTTTTATCATAACCCACCTTTGAAGTAGGCAATAATTTAAGATTTCTTGAGGTCTGACAAAGCGGACAAATCAGCCGGCTTTTCATTCTTTGGTCAATCACTTTTTTCGGCGCATTGATTAAGATAAAAATATCCGGGTCGTTCCGATAACCGATGAGATCGCGGAAAAAAAGCGAAAAATTTATCTGGTCTAAATCCCGGGGGAACCCGTCAACAAAAAGAGTTTTTCTGCCTCTTTTTTCAATTTCTCTTTTAATCAGGGTTAAAATCAAATCCGTGGGCAGAAGTGTTTTGGTGCTTCTTTTTTTAAGAATAGCGATTAATTCTTTAATTGAGTGCCAGCCCCGGTAATTTCCTTTCAAAAACTCAATAAAATCTTTTTTCCTGTCTAAGTTATGCAGGTCTTTATCAATTTCTCTCGTCATATCGCCGACAGAAAAATGCTCAATCATTTCCGGGCCGATAATTTCCGCGAAAAGTTTGGAATAAGTCCCTTTGCCAGAATTTTTGGGACCTAAAAAATAAGCGATAAAAGTATTGCCTTTTTTGAAATAATCTTTTAACTTTTTTATCTCTTGGCCGGCTTTTAGATTAAAATACTCTTCTCGCTCTTTAGGATTATTTAAATTGAAATTTTTGTTTAATTCTTTTATTTTTGTCTTAAAAATAGGGAATTCCATATTTTCTATTCTACCCTAAAAAATATTTTTGGCAAGCTTATAAGCGAGGGCAGTCCTGGAAAAACGGGGGCAGCCCCCGAAAGCGGGGGCTGCCCCCGTTTTTCGCCCTTATCTTTCTGTTGCCGCCTTAAACCATTGCCCGTTAGTTAAAATTTCTATGTTTCCGTTTTGGTCTGTTCGATAAGTTTTTACATTTTTTAACCGCTCTAAAACTTCCTGATGAGGATGGCCATAAGGATTTTTATCACCCGCTGAAATAACCGCTATGTTTGGATTAACTTTTTCTAAAAAAAGCTGGTTAGTTGATGTCTTGCTGCCATGGTGAGCCACTTTTAAAACGTCTGATTCTAAATCAATTCCGGCAACGGCTAAATTTAATTCAACTTGCTTTTCAATGTCGCCGGTAAAAAGAAATTCTCTTTGGCCGTAAATAAGCTGACTGACAACTGAAATATTATTAGAGCTTTCCGGCGACGAGTTTACAGCTGTCTTGTCGGGCCAAAGGATTCTTATTTTTATTCCCTGACTTAAATTAACAACCTGCCCGGCCTGGGTAATTTTAACAGGAATATTTTTTTCTTTAATTAACCTTTGCCATTCTTTGTACCCGGCTGTTTCTCTTTTAAATCCGTTCTCTAAAATTTGTCCGATTTGATAATTTTTTAGAACTTCAATCAAGCCGGTGATATGGTCTGCTTCTGGATGGGTTAAAATAATTAAATCAATACTTCTGTCATAAAAAGGCATTTCCTGACCAAGTTTTTCTAAAACACTCGCGTCCGGCCCGCCATCAATTAAAACCTGATATCCCTTTGGCGTCTCAATAAAAATCGCGTCCCCCTGGCCCACGTCAAAAAAATCAACTTCTAATAAGCCAGCTCTCGGTTGTGAAAAAACAGCCAGCCAAATAAGGATAGCCGCCACCAATAATAATCCTAAAATTTGATACTTAATTTTTCTGCGGTTCATATTTTAATTGACATTAACCTATTTTTGTAATAAATTGAATTAAACTAATTTGTTCTTAGTAAGTAGTTTTTTAATAATTTTTGTGAATGAATTTTGAAAAGAGGGTATCATGCTAAAAGGAATCGAAAATGTAAATCAAAGGTGGGGAGAGTTAAAGGGAGAGTATCCACTTATAATAAGCAGTGACGAAGCACTGCTTTTCAGAGTATTAACTGATTTAACCGATGATATTGAAAATCACATCGCAGTACTCACAATGGGCTCTCAAAATAAAAATGTAGTCTCGCTCTTTCGTGAACTAGCCAAGGCCTACCTATCGTGAATTAGTATTTTTTGATTATTCCCCTTAACAAACTCCACTCGCCACCAGGTCAACATGACTGGTGGTTTTTCTTTTTTGAAATAACTCATCATAAAATTCGTTCCCGTGATTTTATACGCCAAACAATAATTGCTAAAACTAAATAATACCCCGCTAAAATCAGCCACGAAACTTTATTAAATTCATAAGCGGCTAAAGGAACAGAAGATAATAAATCAGTTATTTTAATAATATAAGTTAAAAGGAGCCAAACTGGCCAAGCGATGATTTTGGCTAAAGGAAGCCAGATGAGGCCGACTAAACTCAAAACTAAACCAGAGAGCATAATTATCGGCAAAAATGGAACAATCAATAAATTAGCCAAGGGAGAAATCAAAGAAAGCTGACCAAAATGAAAAATTAAAAGAGGCAAAACACCGAGCTGGGCCGCCAAAGTCATTGTTAAAACATCTTTTAATTTTAAGGGGTTGGGCCAATTCTCGGTTTTTTCATCTAAAATCGGCTTAAGTTTGATAATGCCTAAAACCGCCATAAATGACAATTGAAACCCGATATCAAATCTTAAAAGCAGGGGATTAACAGCCAACATTATTACCGCGGCAAAAATAACCGCTCTATCCGCGCTGTTTAAACGGCCTACTTTCTGGGCCAAGAGAAGCAAACCGGACATCAGGCCAGCCCGGACCGCCGAAGCCGGCGCGCCAATCATCAAAATATAAAGAACAAGAGAAATTAAAACAAAATAAAACGCCTGGCCGCGCCAAAGACCAAAACCAAGGGCTAAAAATAATAAAATTTCGGCCATAATAACCATATTCATTCCGGAAATGGCCATAATATGTTGGGTGCCGGTAAGGTTGAACTTTTCTTTTAATTCGCCCGAAACTTTTTGCTGGTCCCCTAAAAATATAGCGCCCAAAATTGCGTTTTGAGGCGAAGGAAGAGTTTGATAAATATTTTCCCTTAATTGATTCTTAAAACGGAAAATTAACTGATAGATTTTACTGCCTTGATTTTTAGCTACTAATTTTATCTCCGGATAATACATCACTCTATAAATTCCATCTTTGGCTAAATATTTTTGATAATTGAAATCATCAAATATTATTGGAATTTTTAATTGGCCCTCAATTTCTAATTCATCTCCATATTCATATTTTGGATAAAGTTCAGTGGTAACTAAAACCCTGCCTATTTTTTCATTTTTAACTACTAATTTAACTTGGTTTGTTCTTATTTCCGGTTCTTTTATAACCAAACCCTCAAAGATTGTATTTGGGAGTCCTTCTCCTAAAATTTTGGGAGAAGGACTCCCAAATACAAAGCCATGTCGAACAATTCCACTCACCAAAATCAATAAACAAAAGCCAAAAACAACTACTTTTTTGCTTCTTTTCCACCAAACGCTGATTAAAATAATGCTTAAAATTAAAATCCCCAGCCAAATTAGCCGGGGTATTTTCACTAAAGAATTTAAGAGAATTCCGCTAATAAAACTTAAACAAAGATAAAGAAAAATTTTTGATTTACTCATATCCCTCGCAAAACCGTCTTTTCTACATAGGGATTTATAATTTTTACCAGAGCTTTTAACTTATTTTCAGAATAAGGCCTGATTTTTTGAAAGGCCTTATCAAGGGTTTTTTCCGGTCTGAATTGCTGAAGGGCAAAACATTTAGCGCCTCTTATCCATTGACCAATTTTTTTTATTTCTTTTTTATCAATCAAGCCGGGAATAATTGTGCTTCTAAATTCGTAGTCTATTTTGCTTTGTCGAATTAAATCAACGCTTTTTTGAATATTATCGCTCAAATGTGGGAAGCTAAGCTTCCCACATTTCGATGTGGGAAGCTTAGCTTCCCACATCCCTATTGCTTGGGGATATTTTTCCGGCGATGATTTAATATCCATAGCCACAAAATCTAAAAGGCGCTCCTCTAAAAGTTTTTTAAGCATTTTGGGATTACTGCCGTTGGTGTCTAATTTTACTAAAAACCCTTTTTGTTTTATTTTTTTAATAAAAACCGGCAAATCCGAATAAAGGCTTGGTTCACCGCCAGTTAAACAAACTCCTTCCAACAATCCTTTCCGGAAATCTAAAAAATCAAAAAGGTCTTTCTCTTCTATTTCGGGCTGGTTTCTTATTTTCTCCGGCAGAACCAGCTCTGAATTATGACACCAGCCGCACCTAAAACCGCAGCCGGCCACGAAAACCGTGGCGGCGATTTTTCCGGGATAATCAATTAAACTTAATTTTTCCAAGCCGCCGATTTTCATAAATCAACACTTCAGCGCGGATAAATTATTTATCAAGACGCGCGAGTTTATACACTTTACGCTCGCTGAATTCTTCTTTTTTCCCTTTATTCCATTGTTGGACCGGCCGCAGATAACCGACAATCCGCGAATAAACTTCGCAGGGCTGTTTAATGACGCATTTCGGACAATTAAAGTGTTCGCCCGAAAGATAGCCGTGACTGGGGCAGATAGAAAAAGTTGGGGTGAGTGTAATATAGGGCAGATGGAATTTTTCAAAAACTTTCTTAACTAAACTTTTAGCCGCAGAAATATCAGAAACTCTTTCGCCTAAAAAAAGATGGACGACAGTGCCGCCGGTAAACTTACATTGCAAATCGTCTTGCAGCTTCAGAACTTCAAAAGGGTCGTCGGTATAATCAACCGGCAGATGAACTGAATTTGTGTAGTAGGGCGTTTTCTTTGTGCCGGCTGTAATAATATCCGAATATTTTTCTTTATCCTTGAGAGGTAAACGATAGGAACAACCTTCGGCCGGCGTAGCTTCAAGATTATATAAATTATCGGTTTCTTTTTGATATTTGATTAATCTCTCTCTCATAAATTCTAAAATTTCTTCAGCTAATTTTTTCCCCTTTTTTGAGCCAATATCAGCTCCAATAAAATTAAGCAGGGCTTCGTTCATGCCAACCAATCCAATGGTGGAAAAATGATTGCCGTAATAACAACCCCTCATTTTTTTAACCCCGGCTAACCAATATTTGGAATAAGGATAAAGTCCTTTTTCAATAAAGTTTTCCAAGGCCTTTCTTTTAATCTCCAAACTCTCTTTGGCTAAATCCATCATCTTGGTCAACCGCTCTAAAAATTCTTTTTTGGTTTTGGAAAGATAGCCAATTCTGGGCAAGTTAATCGTTACCACGCCCGTCGAACCAGTTAAGGGATTTGAACCAAAAAGCCCGCCCCCGCGTTTGTAAAGCTCTTTATTGCTCAATCGAAGCCTGCAACACATACTCCTCACATCCTCCGGATTCATATCTGACTGGATAAAATTAGAAAAGTAGTTAACGCCGTATTTGGCCGTCGCCTCCCATAGGGGGTCTAAATTCGGGTCATCCCAGGGAAAATCCTTGGTGATACTAATAGTTGGGATGGGAAAAGTAAAAACTCTTTGATGCCTGTCGCCGGCTATCATACATTCGTAAAAGGCGCGGTTAAACACATTCATCTCTTCCTGAAAATCTCCGTAAGTTTCTTTTTGGAGCTGGCCGCCGATAATGACCGGCTGTTTGGCTAAAGTGGGGGAGGGCTTAATATCTAAAGAAATATTTTCAAAAGGCGTCTGAAATCCGGTCCGAGTTGGCACAGAACAATTAAATAAAAACTCCTGCATAGCCTGCTTGACCTGAATATAATCCAAACGGTCATACCTGATAAAAGGCGCCAGCAAAGTGTCAAAAGAGCTGAAAGCGACCGCTCCCGCTATTTCGCCCTGAAGCGTATAGAAAAAATTGACTATCTGTCCAAGGGCGACCTGAAGATGTTTGGCCGGTTTTGACTCAACCTTTCCCGAAACTCCGCCAAAGCCCTTTAAGAGCAAATCATAAAGATCCCAGCCCATGCAATTATGAACCAAAAGACCGTTAGCTAAAAAAGTAGAAGAATCTGTAGTGATATCATAAATTACTTTATCTGGAATAGCAGTCGGTTTATTATTTAAAACTTTGTTCCAATCATACTTTTCCGCTCGCCAATGTTTTTGGGCTGTTTTTGCTTGGCGATATTTAAATGAAGGTAAATCCAGGCCTATTTTTTTAGAAAACGAAATCCCATAAATTGGATAATTTTGGATAATCTTTTTGCCTCTAAAAAAATTTACTTTCCCTACATCCTCACAGGCAACTCGGTCACGAGGAATAATTCCAAAAAATTGAAGTAGAAAAGCAATCTGTTCAAGCATGGTACGAGAAGAAACTCTAATTAAAATCTGGGTAGCGCTATGATCCTTATTATGAGGGTCAACTGTCCCGTCTCCATCAATAACTCCGGCTATCACTCCCCGCACAAAATCAAGATTGTAAGTTAAAATATCGGGAGGTAAAATTTTATTCTTGCTTAATCTTTTCAATTGGAATACTTTTTCAAATAAAAGTTTGAGAGTGCTGCAACAAATAGTTATATCTTTAATATTTTCTTTTTCTTTAAGATAACTTCTAACGCCTAATTTTGCGCAAATAACTTGAATTTTCTTGATAATTTCTTCTTGGCTATTGGTAATAACTATTTTCCAGCTTGAATAATGCCCTTCAGCAATAAAAACTCCTACTAAATATCCCAAATCTTCAGTCAATTCCAATTTATTATTAAGGCTGTTGGCGCTGTTAGAAACACTAAGAGTTCCTTCAACCGTCAAAGCTCCTTGCCAATTTTTAAGGAAATCCCGCCAAGTGAAACCCTCCAGAAAAAAATGCTGATGTTTTTTTTCAAGCAACTCTTCAGCTAAATAAAAATATCTTCTAGAAAATAAGTTTTCTGATTTTAATAAAGAAGGGAGATGAGCTGAATATATCAAATCCTCTTTTTCTTGAACTTGTTTAGCATTAATCTCAATTTGTTTTTGTCCTCGTTTAATAATAAATGGGTGGTTATCAGTGACAATTATACTTCTCCCTTGTTCTGATTTAATAAACCGCATCTCTCTTTGCTTTTTCTTTCGGACTAGGCGAGAAACTTTAGTCCACCCTTCTTTGTCTAAAATATAAAGATTAACCGGGTATTTTGCCCAAGCATCATCTTTCTTATTTAAAAGTATTTCTGATTGAGAAATTTCTTCATATAAATCTTTAAAAGAAATTAATTTAATTCGGTTATCTAATTTTGCTATCACTACCTCTCGGCCAAAAAAAGTATAACAGGCCAGCGTGTCAAGATTGTGAATATGAAAATCTCCGCTGTTGACCGCTTCTCTGATTTCTTTGGGATAAATTTTATTGAGCCAGTATCTTTTGGTCACGGCTGAAGTAACATAATGATTTAAGCCCTGAAGCGAATAAGCCATATTGGCGTTTTCTTTAACCTGCCAATCCAATTCTTGGATATATTTATCAACCGTATCAACAGACTCGTCAATGGCCGTGACCGCATCTCTTATCCGGCGATGCTGTTCCCGATAAAGAATATAGGCCCGGGCCGTCTCAACCAAACCGGCCATAATTAAAACTTCTTCCACTATATCCTGAACTTCCTCCACCTTAGAGATTTCTCCGTTTCTGAACCTTCTATTAAAAAGAGCAACAACCTGATCCGATAATTCCTTAGCTTTTCTTCGGCTGCCTTTATTAGTGGCGGTTAGGGCCTTGAAAATAGCGTTAGTTATCTTAGCTTGGTCAAAATCAGCCAACCGGCCGTCTCTTTTTTGAATTTGAGAAAATTTTATTTTAGGCATGTCAATTTTGTCAAAATTTTGGAGCAAAATTTTGCTCGCCCACTTAAATTTTTTATTTCATACAAAAATTTAAGCAGAAAAATGAACAAAATTTCGCTACAAAATTGAGCACCCCGCTCTAATTTTGCCGTATTAGCAAAATAAATCTTTTTAATAAAATATTATCTCTTTAGCCTTTGCGGCTTGCGTGGCCGAATAGGCCATCCCTTATTGGGCGAAGCAAGCCGCCGTAGAATACTTCGCAAAATTAGAGCGGGGTAAAAAGGTATTCTCTATTTTACTTCAATTAAAAACAGCGGTCAACTTGTGGATAAAAAATAAATCTTTGATTCGGTCAAGAAATAGAGAACCGAGCGCTCAAGGTGAATTATCTAAACTTTTACTGTAAATCAACGAACCTCAATTTAAAAGACATAAGCTGGTAATTCATGCTGAGTGCTCGGTAGGGTTTGGTATCAAAAACCCCCTCCTTTTGCGCAAGCGCGAAAAGGAGGGGGTTTTTGACCAAGCCCTTATTTTATCTTCCTTCTGATAAAGGCCGGGATATCCCATTCGGTTTCTGTATTTTGCGCCGGCATCACCTCAATCTTTGAAGCTGATTTTCTCTTAGTCCTGTCAACTACTTGCGACAAGGAACGAAGCGCGTTGAGCGAATCAACGGCCGGCTCCTCAATTTTTTTACCTATTAAGCGGTCAAAGCCGGTGGCGATAACCGTAATTTTAATTTCGCCTTTCTTGAGTTTATCGTCAACCAGGGCTCCGAAAATAACTCTGGCTTCAGGATCAATTGATTCAGTAATCACCTTAGCCGCTTCATTTATTTCAGTCATAGCCAGATCCTGACAGCCGCTCACGTTAAAAAGAACGCCCTTGGCTCCGTCAATAGAAATTTCTAAAAGAGGAGAATTAATAGCTAACTTAGCCGCTTCCACTGCCCGGTCTTCGCCGGTGGCCCGGCCAATGCCCATCAGAGCAGAACCGGCGTCCTGCATAATCGTCTTAACGTCGGCAAAATCAACATTAACAATGCCGGGCCGAACGACTAAATCTGAAATCCCCTGAACCGCTTGCCTCAAAATATCGTCAACCACGCTGAAAGCGTTAACTAAAGATGTCTTTCTATCAATTAACGCAAGTAATTTATCATTGGGAATAGTAATTAAAGTGTCCACCCTGTCTTTTAACTGATTCAAACCCTCCAGCGCAATCCGGCTTCGCTGGGCCCCCTCAAAAGCAAAAGGCTTGGTGACCACAGCCACAGTCAAAGCGCCTGAATCCTTGGCCGCTTCAGCGATGATTGGCGTGGCGCCTGAACCAGTGCCGCCGCCTAAACCGCAGGTAACAAAAACCATATCCGCCCCTTTAAGTACCTCATGAATTTCATCGCGGTTTTCTTCGGCCGCCTGCCGGCCTATTTCCGGATTCATGCCGGAACCCAACCCCTTTGTCAAATTCTTGCCAATATGAATCTTTTCCGGAGCATTGGTATGATGCAAATCCTGAACATCGGTATTGACCGCGACAAAATCTACGCCGTGAATTTTAGAAGCCATCATCCTTGAGATGGCATTTCCTCCGCCCCCTCCAACTCCCACCACTTTAATTTTGGCGAAAGTTTCTACCTCGGGTTTCAGTTGAGCCATAAATTTAGAATCTAGAATTCTGAATTTGGAATTTGGAATGGGAATATTGAATCAAGAATTTGGAATTTATTTTTCCTAAATTCCTTATTCTTAATTCTTATTCTAAATTCTAAATTCCAGATTCTATATTCTATCTTACACTTCCCCTCCAAAAAATTTCAACCTTTTATGGTAAAAAATCTCTAAACCAATTTTTAATTTTATTCACTGTCTGGCTAATACCGGGAATATCGGGCAAGGGGATGCCGCGGCGATTGCCTTTTGTCTGGACATCAAACCCCCAGAGAACCAAACCGACTGCGGTGGCAAAGGCCGGATCGTCCACCCTGTCAACTATACCTGTTAATTCTACGGGAAACCCAATTTGTGCCGGCAGTTTTAGAGTATCTTTAGTTAAATCAACCAGACCGGGAATTTTAGATCCGCCGCCCAAAAGGACTATGCCGGCCGGCAAAAGCCCCTGGCGGTCAATCTTTTTTAATTCTTTGTTGGTTAATTCTAAAATCTCGCAAAGCCGCGCCTCAATAATTTCAGCTATCTGGACGCGCGGAACCGAACCGTCTTCCTCTAAACCCAATTTAGATAAATCAATATTCTCTTTCTTGGAAATTTCCGAAGTCAGGGCTGACCCATATTCTAACTTAACCCTTTCGGCTAAGTCAATAGTCGTTCTTAAACCGATAGCAATATCATTGGTAATATGCGAAGAACCGATTGGCAAGACATGACTATGAATAATATCCCCTTCTTCAAAAACCGTCAAATCAACGGTTCCGCCGCCTAAATCCAAATTCAAAACGCCCAATTCTTTCTGACGTTTGCTCAACACTGCTCTTGAACTGGCCAAAGAAGCCAAAACCAAACCTTCAATTTCTAAACCGGCTTCAGAAACGCATTTAATTAGGTTTTTAATAAACGGAGTTGAACCTTCAATAATTAGAGCATCCACTTCCAATCTCACTCCGTTCATACCCACCGGATCTTTGATGCCTTTTTGTTCGTCTAAAATGAAGTTTCGCGGAATAACATGAAGAATCTCTCTGTTTTGAGGAATAGAAATAGCCGAAGCGGCATTAATGGCCCGATCAACATCTTCTTCCGAAACCTGGCTGTCGGCTCTTGAAACCGCTACTACCCCTTTGCTAACCCGGGAACTGATATGCTCGCCTCCGACGCTCACGTAAACGCATCTGATTTGGACGCCGGCTGCCCTTTCCGCTTCCTCTTTGGCCTGACGAATACTTTTAGCTACTTCTTCAATGTCAATAACCAGGCCTTTTCTAAGGCCAAAAGATGGAACCTGGCCAACGCCGATAATCTGGGGTTTTGACTGGTCGGCCCTGACTTTTGCGATAATAGTCCGGATATAGGATGTTCCGATATCAAGACCGGCGATGATTGTTTCTTTAGCCATAAATTAGAATCTAGAATTTTGAATTTGGAATTTAGAATGGGAATATTGAATAAAAAATTTGGAATTTATTTTTCCTAAATTCTTTATTCTAAATTCTTATTCTAAGTTCTAAATTCCAGATTCTATATTCTATCTTAGAATTTTAGCTAAAATCTGTTCTTCCACTTCCCTCATCTCTTTTTCTGCCTTGCCGCCCCTTTCGTGCTCATATCCCGCTAAATGAAGTATACCATGAACCAATAAAATAGCCAGCTCTTTTTCTAAGGAATGATTTAAGCGCTTGGCTTGCTTTTTTGCTTGAGGATAACAAATGACAATTTCGCCTAATCTTTTTACTCCATCAGGCGGTTCAATAAATTCTTCGCCGGCTGACGGACTATTTTTTTTCAGCCGAGGAAAAGCTTTGGCTAAATATTTTAAAATATTTTTATCGCCGAAAGACAAAACATCAGTCACCCGGTTCTTCTTCCGATACATTTTATTCAGCCGTCTCATTCGGCCGTTGCCCACAATGGCTAAACTGATTTCAATTCTGCCCTGAGCTTGTCGAAGGGCAGAATTTTCTTTACTAACTATTTCTAAAGCAACCTCCGCTGCTTTCTGAAACAACTTTTCATCTATTTCATTTTGGGTAAAATTGTGGATTTCTAACATTATTCAATAAATTTAAAAGTGGAGAGGATTTGGTTTAATATTTCTATTGGCGTAAAACTGATGCTTAACGTAAAATTATTTCTTTGAACAAAAATTATTCTCGGATTTATTCCACCTATTGCTGATGTAAATTCCAGTTCCTTGGCATCATTGCCTTGAAATTTTATCTCCTTATCATAAATTAAGGGCATTAGACATTCCACGAACTATGATACAATAGAATTGTCTAATGTTTAAGCGATTTACGAAGCATTTCACCGTGTCTCAAATCAATAAGGTTTTCAGACACGCGAAATTTTCA
>Ga0209542_10014577_pt1 | contig 13357 bp, 11 predicted proteins | sample RifCSPhighO2_01_FD_184028 | JGI IMG/M metagenome (GOLD analysis project Ga0209542, IMG submission 184028) | Soil microbial communities from Rifle, Colorado - Rifle CSP2_plank highO2_0.1 (SPAdes) (version 2) | ecosystem: Environmental > Terrestrial > Deep subsurface > Rock core/Sediment ... | reverse complement strand
TTGACTATATCATCCTTCCCAGCCAACGAGTCATTGCCTCAAGACTGATAAACCCCAACGTCTTCCCAAAAGGACACTCCTTTTATCAAAATCTTTTTGATGAAAAAAGCGGCTTTAAGAAAGTCTATGAAACTCCTTGTGACCTATGGTGCAACATACTCTATCTTGGGGATCCTACGTTCCGATTTGAACAAACGGCAAACATATTTGATAGACCACAGGTATTGATATTTAAACGTGTATGAAATCAGCGATCATTCTTAGCGCAATTGTAATTTTAGGGTTTTTCCTTAGGACCCTTAACATAAACTGGGATCAGTCCTTCCATCTGCATCCTGATGAACGATTCCTTACGATGGTTGGCAACGCGCTCTCTTTACCGCAAAGTTTTTCTGAATATATAAATCCTCAACAGTCTCCTTTTAATCCAATCAATAAAGGTTTTCCGTTTTTTGTGTACGGGGTATTCCCAGTAATCCTTAATAAAATCATTGCCCTTCTTTTGGGAAACGACACCTATAACGCCTTTACCATTCAAGGAAAAATTTTATCTGCTGTTTTTGACAGCTTAATTATATTGTTTATTTATAAAACTTCAAAATCTCTCGAGTCTTATTACAAGATTTCTCCTGCGATAAAATACCTTGCATCCTTTCTGTACGCAATTGCTGTTTTGCCCATTCAGCTGTCCCACTTTTTTGCGGTAGACACGTTCTTAAACTTTTTTATGTTCGCTAGCTTTTATTTTTCTCTTCTTTTTTATTTCAAAAGACGAACTCGTTTTATTGTTTTTTCCGCATTAAGCCTGGGACTTGCGTTCGCCTCAAAGATAACGGCTTTTTTTATTGTTCCACTACTGCTTTATTTCCTGGTGAAAGGGTCATGGAAAAAAGGAGTGAAGAAAACCATACAATACGCGCTAATATTTCTCATAACCCTTTACGCAACAATCCGTCTTGCAAATCCATATTACTTTGAATCTTCCAATATATTAAATCCTGCACCGAGTAAGCAATTTGTGGCAAGCATCCAGATGCTTAAATCCTATGAGAATAAGGAAGTTTGGTATCCTCCTTCTGTTCAATGGATAGATAAACCACCGATCATCTTTAGCTTTTATAATCTTGCGCTGTTTGGGCTAGGACCGGGATTGTTTATAAGCTTCTTGCTTGGTTTTTTCATTCTCTTAAAAGATTTTAGGAAGAGCTTGTTTACGGCAATAAGTATTTTGCTTATTGCCTTTTTTTTCTATCAATCAACTCAATTTGCAAAAACCATGAGGTATTTTATCTTTCTCTATCCGTTTTTTGCTCTCTACGCCGGCGTGGGGCTTGCCTACCGAAACCGAATCTCAAAAATCATCTTATGGATATTGCTATTGCTATGTCCGCTCTTTTTCATTTCTATTTACTTAAAAGACCATACGCGCGTTGAAGCTTCCAAGTGGATATATGCAAATATACCTACAAACAGCGTGTTGTTACATGAGCACTGGGATGATCCGATTCCCCTACAGATTAAAGATGCAAATACACAATTATTTATTGAAACACTCCCTGTTTTTGACCTAGATACAAAAGATAAGTGGGTAACAATGGACACGCTTTTGGAAAAAGGGGATTACCTTATACTTTCTTCAAATCGCGGGTGGGGCAGTATCCCAACGGTTCCAGAAAAATATCCCCGCATGAGTAAGTTTTATGCCGACCTCTTTGAGGGAAAACTCCCGTATAAGAAAATCAAAGAATTCACCTCTTATCCATCTCTTCGATACGTAGGAATTCCCCTTGATATTCCGGACGATTTCGCAGAAGAATCCTTCACCGTTTACGACCACCCAAGGGTGATTATTTTCCAAAAAGAAAAACCTACTTAGTCTTTCTCGCAGCAATAAGCATGTAGGGGCCTTTCTTGCTGTTTACATTTGTGCTTTTAAGAATATAGTCTTCTATTGGTCTAATAAGAAAGCTCTTTTGAGGAAATAAAACCCATCGGTTAAAGACCTTTTTTGCGATAAGCGAGAAAATGCTCAAATAGTGACTTATGTCAAAAATCCACATAACGAGCTTATTATCCAGATAGTGCGTGGAATAGATAATTTCTAAATCTCGTTTTTTTAATTCTTTCTGCCATTCTCCAAGCGTCCATAGATTGTAGTGTTTTGACTTCGCAACAAAAAATCGTTCATAAAATCTACCAAGAAAGAGTCTTCCAAAGAGATATTTTGGCCATATGTTCGTGGGTACTGTGAAATAGAGCATGCCATCTTTTTTTATAACTCTTGCCACTTCGGAAAGTACCTCTTTGAGATTTGGAATATGTTCGAAGGTAGAATTACAAACAATCGTAGCAAAGTATCCGCCTGGATATGGAATTTTTTTCCCATCGTAAGTTCTTACTTCTTTGTATGTTCCTCTTGTTTTTGCTTCCTTTACGGCTTGTTTATCTGGATCGACGCCGACATCTAGTCTTCTAAATGCAATTTTTGCAAAAAATCCATCTCCACATCCCAAATCTAAGATAGGTTTTTTGAACGGCTTATACTGCTGATAAAGACTTGCTTCTTTTGGCCGAACGATTGAGAAAAAGAATGGCTTCTCTTTAAGAAATGCTTGTAAGTATTTTTTCATATTGGCTGATGGTACGAGAGAACAAAAAGTGTTTTTTTATAGCCTCCCTTTTCTTAATATAAGATCTCCGATATTTGAGAACCTTTACAATTTTACTAGCAAGGTCTTTTGAGTCTCTTGGTTTTGCTAATTCCCCCATCCCTGTTACTTTGATTGGAACACCAACGCCTGGTAAATCAGATGCAACGACCGGAGTTCCACAAAGCATTGCTTCCACTTGCACCACCCCAAACGCCTCGGTTGAGTTAACGCTTGGCAAAACAAGCACGTCAATAAGCGAATAAAATGCGCCCATTTCTTTTGAGCCTAACGTTCCAAGAAAACGGATAGCGTGCGTATGTCTTTCTAACAACGGAGAAAGCTCGCGCCAATATGCTTTTTCACCAACAGGATTTTTAGGACCTGCAATAACGATAAGGATATCTTTTGCTAGTTTCTTCTTCATGAAGGGAATCGCTTCCAACAAATACTCTAACCCTTTCTCTCTTGCAATCCGAGCTGCAACGCCAATCACGTAGCGCCTATGAATAGAAAGTTTGTTCTTTAGTTTCTTGACCGTTTTTCTATCAATCTCTAATGCCGGAATTGGAGGATAAATGAAGGTAAGTTTTTTTGAAAAGTACTCAAGTAATTTTGAATGCCTCGCGTAATCTTGGGTGTATGTCACAACTCTTTCAGCAAGAACTAAAGAAAGGATATTTGCTGCGTGAATAGTTTTTTCCATCAGCCAATCAAAAGGTCTTTTTGACAAAGAAACTTCGCAGTGATAGACGCAATACATTCTTTTTCTTAAAAGACGCGCGATAAAAGCAACAATAAATCCTTCGAATTGAGGAAGATTAATTATTACAAGGTCCGACCTTGCAACAAGAAAAAATACGTACCAAATATACCCCGGCATGAAAAACCCTTTACCTATCTTACATAGGTATGGCACTCTTGTTATGTGAACGTCTAATAGCGTTTCGTTGCGTTTTAAATGTTTCTCATACTGAGTAGTCAAAACGTGCACTGTATGACCTCGCTTAGCGAGCGCTTCAGCGATACGCTGCGTACAAATCGTAAGCCCGCTTATATAAGGAGCGTAATAAGAAAGCGTCATCAGAAGCTTCATAAAATCGTGTAAAATGTATTATACATGAACATTGGGTTTGATCTTGATGGGGTGTTTATTGATAAACCCCCTTTTATTCCTAAGTGGGGCATCGAGCTCTTATATAGGGAGCGATCCAAAAGCCTTTCGTACCGCTTTCCGGGAAAACCGGAACAGTTGTTGCGAAAGCTTAGCCATAAACGTATGTTTCGTCCCCTTATCAAAAAAAATATAGATGTGATTATAAACCCAAAAAGACAAAACAAACACGCGTTTTTTCTCATTTCTGCGCGCTTTAGCTTTCTTCAAAAAGAAACAGAAAACCTTCTGTCTTCGCACCGCCTAAAAGAACTCTTCGATGCAACATGGTTCAATGTTTCTAACATGCAGCCTCATTTGTTTAAAGAAAATGTTATTAAAAAGCTTACTATTCATAGATACGTAGATGACGATTTAGAGCTTCTTATGTTTCTTTCAAACTGTTATGCCCATATCAAATTCTTCTGGTTGAACAAGAAAAAGAAAAAAGTGCTCGCTAAAAATCTCTTCGCTATACAAAATCTTTCCGACGTATTTAGATAGCTATGGCTTTCTCGGATATAATTTCTATCTTTCAGTGGTGGTTGCTCCTTTTTGTTATGGGTATTCTGTTTTATCCTGTTTCATCTCGTTTATTTTCTGTATTTTCCGACAAAGGGTATATATTTTCAAAAATCCTTAGCATATCTGTTGCTACGTATATCACCTTTGTTTTAGGAACTATTGGCATTATCCGCTTTGCAAGCATCCCAACCCCTTTGTTTGCTCTTATCCTTCTTGGGACACTCATTTTTTTGCAAGCCGTCTTTCTTAAAACGTTCTCTCTGCGAGCGGCATGGAGGAAAGAGCCTCCGTCTGTCCTTCTTCTCATTGTGTTTGAAGAACTATTGTTTGGTGGCGCATTGTTCCTTTGGTCATATATCCGCTCCTTCCAACCGGATATTAATGGTCTTGAAAAGCTTATGGATTATGGATTCATAAACTCCATTCTCAGAAGTGATGCTTTTCCTCCCAAAGACATGTGGTTTACGCCCTTTTCTATCAACTACTATTATTTTGGCCATCTTCTCACCGCTGTTCTTACCAAACTCGCAGCGATTCCATCTGAAATTACCTATAATCTTATGATCGCCTCCCTCTTTGCCCTTACCATGTGCTCTTCCTTCTCCATAGGATACAATCTTTTCGCAAACGTTCTAAAAAAAGCAGGCAGGCTTTCTTTTACCTGCGGAGTTGCTGCTGCGCTTTTGGTTACATTCTCAGGAAATTTACATTCTGTTTACGCTCTTTTTTCTGCCTATTCCACTCAAAATCCTGTTCCGTTTTGGGATCTCGTCTTTTCCCCGTCTACATTTCCCAACTCATACTGGTACCCAAACGCGACGCGTTTTATTTATAACACGATTCATGAATTCCCCCTGTACTCGTTTATTGTTTCGGATCTGCATGGACACGTCTTAAGCATTCCCTTTGTTTTAACTATTATCGCCCTATGCCTTAAGGCCGTCCTTAACAAAACGATTCGTTTTTGGGACATAGTTCTATTTTCTTTTTTTATTGCGCTTTGCTACATGACAAACGCATGGGACGCGCCAATCTATTTTTTCCTTATCAGTCTTGTTTTTATCTATGTATCGTATCGCAATACATTCCCTATTATTTCTTTTTTGCTAAAGAGTTTTCTCCCTTTTGCCGCACTCTTAGCGGGAGGCGCTATTCTATTCTCTCTTCCGTTCTCGCTGTTTTTTGCGCCTTTTGCATCCGGAATTGGGGTCTTATGCGCCCCTGATTTTCTGGTTCAAATAAAACACCTGGGGCCGTTTCTGTTTGAAGCGCAGCATTGTCAAAAGTCACCCGCATGGCAGCTTCTCATCCTGTATGGATTTTTTTACTTTTGGGTGGCGTCTCTTTTTGTATTCATACTCAAAAGAAAAAGAACAACAAGCAGCGATGATTTTGTCCTTATCCTCTCCTTTATATCAACTATTCTTATTCTTATTCCTGAAATCATATATGCAAAAGACATTTATCCCGCTCACTTTCGCGCAAATACCATGTTCAAACTGTCTTACCAGGCGTTCATCATGCTCTCCCTATCAAGCGCGTATATTAGCGTGAGGATTTTGGCATTCTTACAAAAACAAATCAGAAAAATATTTTCCCTTGCATTTCTTTTCTTTCTTGTCGGATGCATTCTCTACGCTATTGTTCTTTCGTATCTAATTTTCGCAATAAGCGGATATTACGGCTCCCTCAGCAAGACGCACGGACTAAACGGAATCTCTTATTTAAAAAATCGCTACCCCGCAGACTATGAAGCAATCATGTGGCTTAAGAAAAACATATCAGGACAGCCGGTTATTCTTGAAGCCCAAGGAGAGTCGTTTACGGATTTTTCCCGTGTTTCCTCAAACACGGGACTTCCTACGGTATTGGGCTGGATGGTGCATGAATGGCTTTGGAGAAAAACCTATGATGTTCCTGCTCCCCGAATCGCAGACGTTAAAACCCTCTATGAATCAGAGAGTGTTAAAGAAACAAAGAGGCTGCTTAGCTTACATGACGTTTCCTATGTGTTTTTGGGAGAATTGGAGCGGCAAAAATACCAAGTGTTCGAGAAAAAGTTTGCGTCGCTGGGAAGAGTAACTTACCAATACGGCAATACAAAGATTTATCGGATTAATTAGGAATACTGCACGTATCCGAGACGAGAACACAAGAAACATACGTGTGAATTTGTGAATAATTACCATCTCCCGCTTTGGGGATAAGCACCCAAAGGTCATTAAAGTCCTCAAGAGGCGGATTTACTAAAAGCCCGTCTTTCTGTTTTTGCTTGTCCACAACGTCAATAACGTAAGAATGTACCGATACGTTCTCAAGCTTTTTTACAAGGCGTATAAAATCATCTATTTCTTCCTGTTTAATATCCGTATGGATACTATCGGAAAGCGTTACGTATAAGTTGATTATTTTAATTGGGTTAAGAAGCGTTTCTACGGAAAGCACTTTGTCCTTAAAGGTTTTGATTACTTTTTGCTGTCGTGCGCTTCTTGCAAAATCTGTGCCTTCCGCACCCGTTGCGTTGCGAGAGCGAACAAAAATAAGCGCTTGCTCCCCATTCATATGCTGTTTTCCTTTTTCAAAACCTACCTGCTGATATCTGCAAGGAAATACTTCAAAAGAAGACATCGTTGCGATCCGCAAATCAGCCTCTTGAGGATCTTGACCGCATAAATCCTCTGTTTTCTCCTCAATAGGATAATAATAATCGTTAAAAGACTGCTCAACTTCAATATCAAGGCCGTCAGCAAAATCAATCGCTTTCACAAATCCGTCAAAATCAACACGCGCCACGTAATCAATTCGCTGGCCAAGTATTTGAGAAACCACCGCTTTTGCCAACAGAAGGCCTCCATTTTTCTTCCTGTTTTCTCCTTTGGCATATGCGGTGTTAATTTTTGCATTGAGATCAGGAACCCATAAATCACGGGGAATTGATATAAGACTGGTTTTCTTCTTTTCTATCTGAAGGCTTACGAACATAATGGTATCGGTGAGATCTGCTCCATCATGTGAACCCCCTGCCGTTCCCAACAAAAGCGCATTAAGCGTATCGTCCTGTTTCTTAAGAACGATATCTTTGTGAAACAAAAGCTGGAACAAAACCGGAGAAAACTTCGTAAGTTCGGAGAATATTGTTACTACAAAAAATACCAACAGAACTACGCAAGTAATGAATATCTTTTTACGCATGATGTATCAAATCCCTAAATAAAGCGGGGTCAAGACTTGAAGAACCCACCAATACCCCATCTATATGAGGCATTACGGTAAAAGAATGCACGTTTTTAGGTGTTACGGATCCTCCGTACAACACGGTTTGTATTCCCGAATTCTCCTTAAGAAACAATGCTACTTCTTCCGCGCTTTGAGGCGTGTCCGGCTTCCCTGTTCCGATTGCAAACACGGGTTCATACGCAACGATTTCTACCCCTTTAGGAATAGGCGTATCGGATCCCTGCGCACAATAGATGGGAAAAATTCCATGTAGATTAGCTTGATCTACTTTTTTTGCTAAGAGCTCATTGGTTTCACCACAATACTTTCTTCGCTCGGAATGACCAATAAGAACACGCGATGCAAACTCTTTAAGCTGTTTTCCATTTACTTCTCCGGTATAGGCTCCTTCACCAAACGGAGAAATATCTTGAGCTCCAAGCATAATTGAGGATTTATGATTTACGAGGTAAGATTTAAGAACCGATAATAGGGTAAATGGGGCACAGAGGACAACTTTTTTATTTATAAATCGTGCGTCTTGGATATTAAATCGCTCAATCCAGTCTTTAGCTTCAGAGGTGGTCTTATAAGATTTCCAGTTGGCAACAATGAGAAGATCTTTCATGCTTTACTCCCGCTTGAGCCGCGTTTGACGCGGTGATACAATTGACAGTACTTAATTATACGCTATGGAAAAAGATTTTCCTAGAGAGCTTAATCAAGAACAACAACAGGCAGTAACGCATACGGACGGTCCTATGATTATTCTTGCCGGCGCAGGATCCGGCAAAACGCGGGTAATCTCATATAGGGTCGTGCACCTCATCCAAAACGGGGTAGATCCTCTGCGAATTCTTTGCATCACCTTTACGAATAAGGCGGCGGGTGAAATGAAGCAAAGAATCCACCGATTTCTGGCTGAAAGGAACATCGCAACTCAACCTTTTATCGGAACATTCCATGCTCTCTGCGCCCGAATTCTCAGAAAAGAAGCGCCCCATGTCGGCATATCCCACCGATTTGTCATTTACGACCAGCAGGATCAAGTCGATGCGATAAAAGAGGCAATGAAACGCCTTGCTCTTTCCCCCAAAGATTATAAACCGTACTCCGTACTTGCCACAATCTCACAGGCAAAAAATGAGCTGATTACTCCTAACGAATACAAACAGATTGCGCGGGGACACTTTCAAGAAATAGCTGCATCCATTTATACTATTTACCAAAGCATTCTTACAGAAAATGACGCACTTGATTTTGACGATCTTCTTCTCAAGGCAATTGAGCTATTTAAAAACCCCCGCATACAAGAGACGTACCAAAACCGCTTCCAGTATGTGTTGGTTGACGAATATCAAGATACAAATCGCGCTCAATACCTTCTTACAAAAACACTCGCGGGGAAGAGTCGCAATATCTGCGTGGTGGGAGACTTCTCCCAAAGCATCTACAGTTTTAGGGGGGCTGATTTCCGCAATCTCTCACGCTTCAAAGAAGAGTTTAAAGACGCAAAAACGTTTTCTCTTTCCCAAAACTACCGCTCCACGCAAACCATTCTCAACGCGGCGTACGCCATCATATCAAAAAACACAACCCATCCTGTCCTTTTTCTGTGGACGAATAACAAAGGTGGAGAACAGATTACAATCCATGAAGGAAAAAACGGGCAGGACGAAGCAACATTTATTGTTGAAACAATAGGAAAGCTTATGTATGAAAAAAAACTTACTCTTTCCGATTTTGCCGTTCTCTACAGAACTAATGCGCAGTCCCGCATCATTGAGGAAGTTTTTCTTCTAAACGCAATTCCTTATGTTCTGGTGGGAGGAATACGCTTTTATGAAAGACGCGAGATTAAAGACGTATTGGCGTTTCTACGATGCCTTACTAATCCAAAAGACATGGTGTCTCTGAATAGAATAGAAAAGCTCGGGAAAAACCGTACTTTGAGGTTTTTAGAATTTCAAAAATCCCACCAAGATACCAAAAAACCAACCATCGAGATTCTCGATGAAGTGCTTGAGCAAACAAACTATCTTTCTCTCTATGACAAACAAGATGAGGGAGACCGCGAACGGCTGGAAAACATTAAAGAGCTTCGTTCAGTTGCCATTGAGTTCCCAAATCTCACCGACTTTTTAGAAAATGTTGCTCTTGTTGAACAAGAATACACGCCAAAAGATAGTTCAGTCGTAACCCTTATGACGCTTCATGCGGCAAAAGGACTGGAATTTCCCGTAGTATTTATGGTAGGCATGGAAGAGGGAATATTTCCTCACGCAAGAAGCCTTATGGATAGAAATGAGCTGGAAGAAGAGCGCAGACTCTGCTATGTAGGCATTACGCGAGCAAAAGAAAACCTTTTCTTAACGTACGCGCAAAGAAGACTCATTTACGGACAAAGCTCATCAGGCGTTATATCCCGCTTTATTCTGGATCTTCCGCAAGAAATTCTTGTTCACAGTTTCCCGTAGCAACAGGGAGAACATCTAAACACTATGTATTCTTTTATTGCTATAGAAAATGATCAGAAACAGGCATTCAACGCAATTGCGCCACATCCCCTCCAGTCATTTGAGTGGGGAGAGTTTAGAAAAAAAACAGGTGTTGAGGTGGTGCGGCGAGGATTGATGAAGAATGGAAAGCTTATCGAAAGTTTCCAAATGACACTTCACTCAATTCCCCATCTTCCTTTCAGGGTTGGTTACGTCCCAAAAGGAACTATGCCAACGCCTTTTATGATCCATGAATTAAAAAAAATTGGGAGAGAAAAACGGTGTATTTTTATCCAACTGGAACCGCACGTTACGAAAGATATTAAGATATTAAGAGATAAAGATAGTAAGATCGTACCGTCTGCTCATCCTCTTTTCACAAAATATACCTTTGAAATCGATTTGACAAAAAGTGAAGATGAACTCTTAAAAAATATGCATCCAAAAACCCGCTACAATATACGGGTTGCGCAAAAGCACAGAGTTGAAATCAGAGAAGATAATTCTGATGAGGCATTTGATGAGTACTTGAGGTTAACGGGGGAAACCACAAAAAGACAAGGGTTCTTTGCTCATTCTCAAGAATACCACCGCCTCATGTGGCAAACCCTAAAAACGAAAAGCGATCTTACGGCACACCTTTTGACTGCTTTATACCGATCAAAGACGCTGGTTTGCTGGATTTTACTTGTGTTTAAAGACACCCTGTACTATCCATACGGAGCCTCCTCAAGCGAGCATAAAGAAACAATGGCGTCCAATCTTATGATGTGGGAGGGAATAAAATTTGGGAAACGAACGGGATTAAAAACATTTGATATGTGGGGAGCGCTTGGTCATGATCCAGATAAAAACGATCCGTGGTATGGATTCCATCGGTTCAAAGAGGGGTATGGAGGAACGCTTACGGAATTTGTGGGAAACTATGATCTTATCATCAATCCTTTTTTATACAAAGCGTATGTGATCGCCGATAAACTGCGCTGGTTGTTTTTGAAGCTAAAACATTAATACCTTGCCGTAAATATCTTTCTTACCAACCGCCATTGATACACTTTCTTTCTTATTGTCGCCTTTCAAAAGATATCTTCCGTTTTTGATTATATGCACTCGCTTAACAAAATAGTGGGAATGGATTGAATCCTTAACAACCACAATGTCTTTGAGTTTGGGTTTTGAAAACCAATAGGCCCATCTGTTGATGAGAACAATGTCTCCCGATTGAATTGTGGGGTGCATGCTGTTTCCTTTAACCCGAAGAAGACTAGGCGCCATGTTATTTTGCGGATTGAGGTTTATTTGTCGATGATTTTGTTTTTACAAACATATCAGCAATTTGATCAACTGCCTCTACCAGCTCCTGCGCGTGTGTGATGTCCACACACTGTTTATTGCACGAGCAAAGCTTGGCAGCTTTCCAAAAGACATCGTGAAGATTAGGAAACAAGGCAAGATGTTCCGGCTTAAAGTAATCAGTCCATAAAATCAAAAGCTCTTCTTTGCATTTGCGGGAGTGTTCTTCCTTGGTCCACACAAAGCGCGTCATAGAATTAAGGTATTCATCTACTTCTTCTTTTTTAGAGAAATCAGGAAGAGACAGTTCATTGATCTTCTCTACCATTTTTAGTACGGTTTGCGCGGCTATTTGTGCAGCTTTGGGATCATAGATGCCGCAGGGAACATCGCAATGGGCGTACCCAACAGGAATTATGGAGAAAAAAAGTTTCTTTATTTTCATAGAACCGTTATTTATGGTACAGAACAGATTATAGAAAGTCAACCCCGCTCAGCGGGGTCAGCCGATTGAGTATTTGACTTTTTCAAGAAAATATTATAGGATATAACCCTAGAACATTTTACCTATGGTTTCTCTTGAAATACGATCTAACCCTATCCGTCTAAAAGATACTGAACCTCTCTGTAATGTTTCTTCAAGACGCCTTGCAAAAAGAGCGATTCATGATGTGTTAAATCAAACCTCTGTCTTTTTTGCCGCGTTAGATATGAGAGCTCGTCAAGACGTACAGATTCTTCGAGGTAAAGGGAGCCCCCAAGAAAAGATAAGACGACAAAGAGCGCAGTCTATATTAGACACACAGATCTCTACTTTAGTAAATGTATCAGAAGAAGAACAAAGTTATGTTCCTACTGTGTTATCGTATCTTCTTTTTGAGCAGGATCGTTCCCGTTCAATCAGAATAGCAGGACTTATTAGAACAGGGCATGTTACGGAAGCTGATGTGGATGAAGCAACCGGAAGAATCAAAATCGAATCCCTGAATCAAAAAGAGTATTTTCAAAAAAATCCACATCTTCTAAGTCTTGTTTCCGATCACCATCTGTCTCCCAAAAGCAAGCTCTTGCAAAGAGCAAGAGAAACAGCCAAAAATCCTCCTCATATTGTCCCTATTTTCCCTCTTCCCGGTTATGATCCTGTTTCCCCTACTGAAGAAGAAACCTACTGGCATCCAACCAAGCTAGATAAAGCGCTAGGGTTTCTGCGAGAAAAACCAGTTGGTAGAATTGCATTAGTTCTTAGTACGATTGGATTTCTTGGCGCAGTAGGAGTTGACGTCACAAAAAACACTCAAGATCAAAACCAAAAACCCACGATTTCAGAAACAGCAAGAGCGCATGAAGATGAATCGATGAAACCCGCATATCTCCCTTTACCCAACCTAAGAGACGAGGCAATTAAAAACTATGCCGCGCCCTCAACAAGAGAACGCGTAAGCCAAACTACGGTCTTTGAGAGAGCGCCCCGCCTTATCCTTGCTCCAAAAGAAATCGCAGCTATCAAACCGGAGGAATATCTACCGGTTCAATTGAATCTTGAAGTGGTTGATGTAGATAATAAGGCAATAACCTATGCGGAAATTATTGGATTTGACAACGCAGGGACAAAGTTTACTACCGATCTGGAGGGGAAAATAACCATTAAAGGGGCTCTTGCGCGGAGCACGCAAACACCAACCGAAACAATGTTTTTGGTAAAACTTCCCAATGGGAAACTCCATGAAGTTCTTATTCCCGTTACCGGAGGAAACGCATCGTTTGTTCGAAGAGTTCGTCTCCCAACATTTAGAGAACAGCCTTTTGTAACCAGCGCGCGCCAAGAGCTAAAGACCACTCTTGCTGAAATGAAATTAAGCGATGATCAAATTCAAACCGCTGTTGATATTTTTAATGAAAAAGGTCCTGATAACGCAGGTGATCTTATCTATATTGCGAAGGCTTATGCGCAGCTTGGGTATCCTTACCCTTCAAAACAAGACACGCATATATTACTAACGCGTATTAATAGCGTATCGCAGGAA
>Ga0209542_10014576_pt1 | contig 13358 bp, 17 predicted proteins | sample RifCSPhighO2_01_FD_184028 | JGI IMG/M metagenome (GOLD analysis project Ga0209542, IMG submission 184028) | Soil microbial communities from Rifle, Colorado - Rifle CSP2_plank highO2_0.1 (SPAdes) (version 2) | ecosystem: Environmental > Terrestrial > Deep subsurface > Rock core/Sediment ... | reverse complement strand
CCCCCTAGCTTCCTGCCTGCCCTGCCTACCGGCAGGCGGCAGGCAGGCTAGTAACTAGCTACTTGCTCTTGAGCTATTGAGCTTCTCCCGCTATAGTTGTCCCAGATGTCTTGAGAAAAGGAGGTGCGACGGTGGAAACGCCGCAAGAGATTGAGATTATCGTGTGGGGCCATGGACTTGCGCGCATCGCACGGTTTGCAAATGCCGAACTGGTGGCGCAGGCAGCACAACGCTATCTGCATTACTACAGGGCTCCGACGCAAGACCAGGTTGATGCGCTGCAGATCAGCGTGCATCGCGAAGAGGATGCATACCTGCCAACGCTCGGACACTATCGCGGTATCGCAGATTTGCCCCCAAAAGTGGCCATAATCGAGATCTACGTCAAACGACGTCCTGAAGAGAAAGATTTTTGGCACACGTGCTACCACGAGTTGGATCACCTGCTCTACGATCTTGAGCACCCGGGATTGATTTCGGAGGAGAGACAGCTTCTCTATGAGTTTCGTCTGCACGAGATTCGCGCAGAGAAGCGCGGAGTGGCGTGGATGTATCGCCACCTTGTACTGTTGCCGGAATTACCCGGCACGTTGCCCAGACAAAAGAATCGCCGGGGCAAATACCGATAATGCATAGTCGCGAGTAGTTACTCAGCGCTCATGACGATTCGCCGTACATACGCTACGCTGAATCAGGACATCGTTGAAAAGAGGTATCACGTGGAAGAAGGAATGAAGCCTGAAGAGGGCACGAGTCGCTGGAGCCCTCTCTATCGTTTGACGAATGGGCGACGGTATACCAATGAGCAACGGATTGTCGATGAACACAGAGAAATGCGGCAGGAGTTGCGGCAGATGCTCTACGAGCATGGCATACGCTCCAATCCTGGCGTTGGCGACGACTGGATTATCGAGCAGCTTCGACGCCTCGTTGAGAACGGCAGTAAGAAGTAAAAAGGCGCCCCGCATCTGCGGGTCGTTTTCCATCCATTACTGGATTCGAGATCCTAGCTCTTGGATTCTGGCTACTGGATTCTGGATACTAACCCAGATCCTAATTCAATCGCCAGACGGCGAAGTTGAGATACGTGGCAAAGGTAACCCACACCACATAGGGCGCAAGCAGCAGCGCGGCACGCCGGGAACCGGAGCGTATTTCAATCCTCAATGCGAACACGGTGAAGAGAAGGAAAACGGAGACAACGATTCCTGGGCCAATGCGGTGCAGACCAAAGAACACTGCAGACCAACCAATGTTGGCGAGCGCGTTGATGAGCGCGGTTCGTGCAAGCGCACGGTGTAGCGTCGCCGATGTCGTATTTCGCCATGCCCAGAAAATGCCACCGGCCGTCAGGAGGTAAATCACCGTCCAGATAATACCAATGACCGATCCGGCGGGCGTCCACTCGGGCAGCGCGAGCGTGTCGTACCAGGGCAGGTTCTTTTGGGTGATCCAACCGCCAATGGCGGCAACAAGTAAGGTCACCGCGCCAATAATGACTGCAGGTCTCATGGGCCTATTGTAGCAGCTATGATGGGCGAACCCCTGGATCTTGGATTCTGGTTTCTGGATACTCGTTTTCCCCTACTGGATTCTGGATCTTGGGTACTAGCTTTTGCCCACTGGCTCTTGGCCCCTCAGACAAAATCGCATCAAAAATCGCCCAAATAATACGATCCATGAGATTTTTGTATAGATTTCTATATAAAATCTATAAATCATATGTTGACTTTTATAGATTTGAGGGCTAATCTATAAGTATGAAGGAAGAAATGCTTCGGATTGGCGAAGCCGCCAAGCTTCTCGGCGTCACAGTACAAACGCTGCGAAACTGGGAGAAATCAGGAAAACTTAAAGCCGAGATAAGTCCAGGTGGGCATCGCTACTATAAGCAGGAAGCACTTAAGAGGTTTCAGGTAAATCTTCCTGAACTTGGCTGGGCGTGGGCCGCAAGCGCGCAGCCACCGGAACTTCCTTCCGAGTATTACTGCGAGCGGCATGATCGGTTCACGAGTCGCCTTTAGAAGATGGGAGGGCTTCTGCTTCAGTCAGAAGGTATTTCAGAGGAGATGACATCGCTGCTTACCTCCGTTGCGGGTGAAGTCGGCGACAACTCTTTCATGCACAATGTTGCAAATTGGCAGGATGTGCCGGGCATCTTTTTTGCGTACGATATTGGTAAGCGCTTTATTGTTCTTGCGGATCGTGGACAAGGGGTCAGGGCAACGCTAAGCCGGGTCCGCCCGGATCTTAAAACAGATGCCGAAGCACTGAAGGTCGGGTTTACGGAGATTGTGTCGGGGAGGGCTCCTGAAAAGCGCGGCAATGGTCTTAAGGTAGTGCGCGGTATCGCAGAGTCCAGCCCCATTGGCCTTCAGTTTCGTTCGGGGCTCGGCGTTGTGCAAATTCCCAGGCAACCTGGTCCGACAGAGATCGGCACGACCGCAGAGAATGTCCGTGGAACGTATGCCGTTATCACATTTTAGTTTCTAGAGATGCGTATGCAAACAATTCAACTCAAAAAGTTCGGGAACGTGCTGGTTTCTCGGCCGGCAGGCCTGGAGGCGTTCAATGGAATTCGACCAACGCTTGAACAGAGTACGCCAGTTGAAATTGATTTTGATGACGTCCTCGCGGTCACGCCATCTTGGCTTGATGAATTTCTCACGAACCTCGCGGAGTATATGGACGGGAAGGTGGAATTGCTTCCCACGAAAAACGCTTCGGTACTTGCCGCGCTGCCCGTTCTCGGTATGGCAAGGGAGGACGCAGTGGCCGAAATCGTACAACGCGCACTGAAGCGAATGGAAGAGAAAAGTACCTAGGGGGCACCCCTGCCTACCGGCAGGCAGGCCCTAGGTGCCGAAAATCCGCATCCGGCAACGATGCGGATTTTCTCAACCCCCGCACTCGTCCCGACGGAAACTGACCAAGTAAGATTTCCTTCGGGGCTCTTCGTTTTTACCGCGCTCCGCGCGGATTCTGGATCCCGGATACTGGATTCTGGATACTGCCCCCTAAGGGCGCTCAAGGGAACAAAAAAGCCGCCGGGTTTCCGACGGCTTTTGTCTGTCGTGGTCAGACGACGTACTCGAACTGGAAGTGCGAGACCTTTTCCTTGGCCTCAAGGCCACGACGTGCAAGCTCATCGAGGATCTCATCCGTCGATTGGAAGATGGGCTCCACCTTGCGGGCGGGTACGGGTATCAATACTGGCCCTTTCCGACGGGGATTGAGCATCAGTCCTCCAGGTTCTTGAAGCTTCACCCATCCCCGGTCCAGCACCACGTTGCAGGTTTTGATCCGGCAAAGTCCGCCGGAACGGGGACCCATCGCCATCATGTCATCGGTGATCCACACCTGGTTGTCTGGGATGTCGTGCCCCAGGGCGACGATATGCCGCAGTACGTTACGAACGTTTCGTAACATCTATCCTCCTTTGAAGAACAGCTCTTAATGTATAGCAGCATTACGATCAAATGTCAATGTCTCTGATCCCAACCGACGGTTGGGCAGAGGGCAGAGGGTGGATTTCAGAATCCAGCCTGCCGGCAGGCAGGTATCCAGGCGGCAGAGAGGGCGCTTTTACGCATCCCGCATGCGGGGTACCATAAAACGGATGGCCACGACGAAATCTGGAGCGGACAACCCGGTATATGTGTTTATTGATGCCTCGAATATGTGGGAGGCACAGAAAGCAAAAGGGCGATTTTTTGATTTGGAGGGACTCGCAAAGTATCTTCAGAAGCAATTTTCGGCGACCGATCTCAAGGTGTTCTACTACACGGCGTATCCGGCAGATGGCACGAGAGCGTATGACCTGAAGGGGCGCCATCGATTTTATACGTATCTGAAGAAGGGGCTTGGTTTTGTGGTCCGTAAAAAGCCGCTAAAGCGCATCAGCGTAATTTCAGCAAATGGCGAAGCATTCCAAGAGAAGGGAAATATGGATGTTGAGATCACGATTGATGCGATACACCATCGCGACAAGTATCAGACCGCAATCTTTTTCACTGGGGATTCGGACTTCTTGGCGCTCATCAGCTATCTTCGGCAGCGCGGGAAGAAAGTGTTTGTCTACTCGTCACGCAACAACGTTTCGCGGGAGCTGCGCACGGGTGCCGATGGCTACGTGGACGTGCTGGATCTGGAGGATGGCATTTGGGGCAGGCCCCTGGAGTTTCGCAAATAATCACAAAGCCGCCCTCCTCACGGAGGGCGGCTCTTGGATGTAATACCCTTCCAGTTTTATGGAAAAACTGAAAGACAATAACACTATAGCCGTTTCAGGGGTGAAGTCAAGATGAGAAGCGCGCACGTGCAACGGCCGGACCAGCTTGTCCTGAGTCCTTCGATTTCACTCCCCTCGAATCCGGTTTCTCCTGAGCCTGCCGAAGGGGTATGCTCAACATATGAACGAAAAACAGACACAAATGCTTTTGGGGATTATTGCCGTGGTGCTTATTGGCGCCGGGCTGTGGTGGTTTCGGTCGATAAATTCGATACCAGAATCCAGTAGGCAGAATCCAGAATCCAGTGAGGAAACGGGGGATGCGGCGCAGGGGGCCACCGAGCAGCCGTTGGTGCCGTATGGCGAAGCGATTGAGGTGATTATGTACAACGATGTATACCTTCCCGTAAGCGCGTTGCGGGTGGGCGAGGCGCACCCGCCGCACGCCACCGGCCCCGGATGTCCAGAGCAGCACTGGCACGCCGATGCACCCGTCACCGCGGTGAACGACCAGACAATTCACCCCGATCCGCTTCCCTGCGGCTGTGGCTTCGGCACGCTCCTTGGACACCCTATCTATAACTACGACCCCAACCTTGGGGAGTACTAGGGGAAGGGGTAGCGTTCAGCGTTTAGGGTATAGCGAGAGGCGCGGAGTAAAAAGAATAGCATAGTAAACTATGCTATTCTTTTTTGGGAATGATATCATTTGCTTGTTATCCAGAATCCCCGCCTTCGCCTGGCTTCGGCCGGGCAGGCAGAATCCAGAATCTGACTTCGGAAACGGTCATTCTGAGCATTCTATTGCCGCCTAGGGGCTTACGGTGTACAAAAACTTCATAGAGAATTCGCTGATATAATGGAAACTGAGGTGGATATGAAAAAGCAAGAAATCAACAACGATCTCCAAGAGGTTCTCGCGCCTTATGAAAAGCGCTGGGTAGCCCTTTCTGCGGACCACAAGAGGGTACTTGCAGATGGGGAGACGCTGGCAACGGTGCGCGGAAAAACTGCGCAAAAAGATGCTATCTTCTTGCGGGTGTTGCCGGCGACGCCATACGTGCCAAGTGCATGGTGAGGTATCGCTACTCTCTACTCCACGGCGGGTTTAAGAGGCCGATGGTTGATATTGAGTTGAACGGGCCATCTGGCCCGATTGGCATTGGGGCCCTTATTGATTCGGGGGCCGACTGTTCTCTTTTGAATATTCAATTTGCAAAGGAGGCCGGGATTGATCTCACAAAAGCTCGTTCGGGCAAGATGCTTGGGATTGGGAGCGAGGATGATGTGTATTATATGAATGTTGAGATTCGCCTTAAGGATTTCCCTAAGCCTATTACGGTACGTGCTGGCTTTATTGATAGCGACAATGTCGTCGCACTTTTGGGGCAAGCAGGTTTCTTTGATGCGTACCGTATCAAGTTTGAGAAAGATCACGACACCTTTGAAATTAGCGAGGCGCCCAAACCCTAGTGTTTTAGAAATTTGGAAATTAGGGATTTGGAAGTGCTCGACTCGCTACTGCGAGCACGAGGATGGGGCCCAGGAAATTGATGCCGCGGTACTCTGCGGCATGTATATACATCCGTTTGAAGCCTGCCTGCCGACAGGTATCCAGGAATGAGAAGCCCGCGGCTATGCCGCGGGTTTCTTGTTTGCTTCGGATGCCTCGTGCCGCAGGTTTTCCAGCGCGATCCGAGTTTGTAGAAGGCGCTTGACTGCGTTCCTGACAACCGGATCCTCGCTCTCAGGGAATGCCTTTGCAAACCACGCCTGCATATGTCGGATTTCATCCAGCATGGTGTCCATGCTTTCCACGGTGACGTTTCTTCGTCTTAGGCCCATGTGAACTCCTTCTTATACCATCGACAATTAAGGTTTGGGCATAAGCGCGCAGAAATTTCGAGCGAGACGAAGTCGAAAAATGTGAAAAATAGCGGTGCTATTTTGAACATTTTTTGACGAGCCGCAGCCGAAATTTCAAGTGCTTGGTGTCCAAGGATTAATTGGAAATGGTATTAGGTACTGACTTCTGCATACACGGCAGGCGGCGAGGCCACAAGTGAAACCCGCCTTTCACTTCAAAGAAACAACGGGGCGCTAGCGCCCCGTTGTGGTGAGTTCGACAACTTCTTCAAGTGATCGGATGAAGTCATCCGTGATGGAATCAGAAAACAGTTCTTTTGGCAGATACCCGTTGAGGTAGGTGACTGCACGCATGCCCACCTTATTCGCGTGTTTCGCGTCAGAGGGAGTATCGCCGATATAGATTGCGTCTGTTGGCGCAATTCCCGTCTCGGTGAGCAAAGCGGTGAACTTCACATCTTTTAAGGGAACCGGGTACGCCCAGTGCGCAATCGGCAATTGATCGAGAGCAAATCCCGTTATCAGGGGATCGACAAGCGCAGGAATCTGAGAGCTCACGATGCCTTGCATGTGTCCTAGATCGGCAAGCGCGAGGACGGTCGGTTCGAAATGCGGATAAAGCCGGACATCGCTGAGGCGTTCCATATACGCCTCGACATAGACCTCGTTCAACTCGTCCTCTGACGCGGTAATGCCGCGTTTTCGGTAAACCTGAAGGAAATGGCCGGTTTGTAGGTCAGAAAAAAACTCCGCGATGGTCGGGGGGTGGGCGCCAAATGCACCAAAGACACGCCGAATGGCGTGATACCACACGCTCATATCATCAAGCGCGGTTCCGTTCAAATCCCATAAGATGAGCATTGTTTTCCTTTCGAAGTGCTGCGCTCATACTACGGAAAGGAGCGAGATATTGCAAGTACCGATACTTTGTGGTATGTTGGTTTCGCCGAAGACGGGAGCAATCCACAGGGTTGACCCCGCAGTGGCGGGGTTGACACGTCCGGCGGCATCCTTATACTTACTTACGACAATGCGTACGGTACTCCTATTCCAACTTCGAGGACGCGGTTGAGCGCCCACGGTATCCGTGTGCGGCCCGCCCCTCGGCGGGTCTTCTTTTTTGAAAATCCTAAGCGCGAAGGCCTCCAATTGGACGTTTGCGTTTTGGATTTGAAGCATTTACATTGTTCAGGGTTTGCAATTTGCGGTCGCGAACGGTGGTGCTGCAACAGGACCCCCGCTCGCGGAAGCAAAGACAGACATTCCAGCACTCCAGCAGCTCGACAATTGAATCGATGAATCAACAATGTGGTGCATCGCAGGATACCGTTTACGGTATGCTGCACCGCAACGGTACTGTCCGGTACTCGCGTGGCATGGTGCATCACAGCAGGTCACAATCTCTATCTGTTGATCGAGACATTAAGGGCGCAGTGTGGATGCCTTGGTGGAAGATGCCGATGAAGGACGTGGCGTGGCTGCGATAAGCTTCGGGGAGGTGCTCAGCAACCTTTGATCCGGAGATTTCCGAATGGGGAAACCCAATGACGGCAAACTGTCATTATCTGCCGTACCTCATTGCATTTGGTACGGCTGCACGAAACCAACGAATGCGAAAACGAATTTACACGAAATTTCGTGTCTGTTCGTTTTCCTTTTCGTGTCTGTTTGTGTGGCCGCAGCCGAGTGCAGCGAGGTGCGGCGGAAGGGCACCCGGTGAAGTGAAACATCTCAGTAGCCGGAGGAAAAGAAAAAAAGTTCGCAACTCTTATTTGGTCCCGTGCACGCAAGGGCGTTCCGCATGAAGTTTCGGCTTTGTGTGGAGCACTCTTGCGTTGCACGCCCGAATAGGCGACGTGAAAATATTCCCTGAGTAGCGGCGAGCGAAACGGGAAGAGTCCAAACCAGTCGATGAACATGCTTCGGTATGGGAGCGACTGGGGTTGTAGGGTGAAGACGTCCGCAAGGAGGAGGACAATGCATGTTGGCTAGCCGAATGCCCTGGAACGGGCAACCAAAGAGGGCAATCGTCCCGTAGGCGAAAGTTCTTGCATTACCTTTTGTTTTCATTCCTGAGTACGTCCGGGTAAGATCGGCCTGGGCGGAACCCGGCAGGCCTAACCTGCCAAGACTAAATACATCTTCCGACCGATAGTGAACTAGTACCGTGAGGGAAAGGTGAAAAGCAGCCCGGCGAGGGCGGTGAAATAGAACCTGAAACACTGTGCTTACAAAGAGTCAGAGCCGGCGCGCTTGCGTGTCCGGTGATGGCGTACCTTTTGCAGAATGGCCCTGCGAGTTCGTACATATCGCTCGCTTAAGTCACCAAGGTGACGGAGGCAGAGGGAAACCGAGTCTTAATAGGGCGCTCCCCTCAATGGGTTGCGGGAGGCACCTTCGGGTGCTGCCCGTGGCTCATTGAGGGAAGGTGGTATGTACGAGACCCGAAACCAGGTGAGCTACCCATGGCCAGGGTGAAGGGTGCCGAAAGGCACCTGGAGGCCCGAACCCACTGGTCGTTCAACTCCACGGGATGAGCTGTGGGTAGCAGTGAAAAGCTAATCGAACTTGGAAATAGCTGGTTCTCCCCGAAATGCGTTTTGGCGCAGCGCGGGACAGCAGTTGCGGAGGTAGAGCACTGAATGAGTGGCATGGGGGGTGACCCTCGGCCACCCAAACAAACTCCGAATGCCGTAACCAAGTGTTCCGTAGTGAGACCGCGGGGGCGAAGCTCCGTGGTCGAGAGGGAAACAGCCCAGATCGTCGTCTAAGGTCCCTAAATTATTGCTAAGTGTCAAAAAGGAGGTGGAGTTTCTCTGACAGCGAGGAGGTTGGCTTAGAAGCAGCCATCCTTTAAAGAAAGCGTAACAGCTCACTCGTCCAGAGACTCTGCGCCGAAAATGTACCGGGGCAAAGCAATATACCGAAGACACGACTGCCGTGCCTCACTTTTGTTCGGCACGGAAGAAACAAGCAACAAGAAACAATAACCAATCACCAAATAATCAGACTTCGGTTTGTGATTTGGATTTTGGAAATTGGAATTTGTTTGGAAATTGTATCTTGGGATTTGGAACTTCCGTGGTGAGCAGCAGCGAGGCGCGGCGGGGTAGGGGAGCGTTCGCAATGCACTGAAGCTGAACCGTAAGGGACAGTGGAGCGTTGCGAAGTGAGAATGCAGGGGCGAGTAACCGCAAGTCCGGTGAGATACCGGGCCGCCGATAGTCTCAGGGTTCCGTGGCAATGTAGATCATCCACGGGTTAGTCGGGACCTAAGGTGAACCCGAAAGGGGTAATCGATGGACAGTAGGTCAACATTCCTACACCACGACCGTATTCGAAGGGGTGACGAAGTGCTGTACTCGGAGCGTCTTATTGGATTGACGTTCTTTGTCTGAGGGCGTCTGTTTGGCAAATCCGGCAGACATCAACCCAATGGACCGAGAAAATCCGGCTTCGGCTGGAAATTTTGGGGAGCGCGCTTCCTGGAAAAACCTCTAAGGTTCGTACGGTCGTGCCCGTACCGCAAAACCGACACAGGTAGACAGGTAGAGAATACTAAGGCGAACGAGTGATTCCTCGTTAAGGAACTCTGCAAAACAGCGGCCGTACGTTCGCAATAAGGCCCGCCTTCTGTGCCTCACTTTGTTTGGCACGGACACACAGATGTTCCATAGCGACTAAGAACATACAATTGGGAGTACGCAGTATCGCGCTGCGGCTCCGGTTGTTTGTTGCGCAAGTTGTTTGACGTGTGCGTCCCGTGATGAACGAAGTGAGGTACGGGAGGCCGCAGCTAAAGATCCCTGGCGACTGTCTATCAAAAACACAGCTCCATGCGAAGCCGTAAGGCGATGTATATGGGGTGACGCCTGTCCAGTGCCGGAACTTTAACGTTGGAGGTTGTGGGTGCTTGCACTTACAGCTGATGACCGAAGAGCCGGTGAACGACCGCGGTAACTATAACCGTGTTAAAGTAGCGAATTTCCTTGGCAGGTAAGTTCTGTCCCGCACGAATGGCGTAACGACTGGGGAACTGTCTCAACGAGGAGCTCGGTGAAAACGCGATGCCGGTGAAGATGCCGGCTACCTGCAGCAGGACGAAAAGACCCCGGGAGCTTTACTACAGCTTGGTATTGCATACGTGGTTTCAGTGCGTAGCGTAGGGAGGAGGCTTTGAAGCGGTGATTTCGGTTGCCGTGGAGCCGCCAATGAAACACTCCCCATTGGAGTTGCGTATGCTAACCGACCCGCGTGAACAGCGCGGGAGAGACAGTGCCTGGCGGGTAGTTTGAGTGGGGTGCTCTCCTCCTAAAAGGTAACGGAGGAGCTCATTAAGGTCGGCTAGCACCGGATGGACATCGGTGCGATAGGGTAAAGCCACAAGCCGGCTTTACTGCAAGGCATATACGCCGCGCAGTTACGAAAGTAGGACTTAGTGAACCGACCGTTTTCTACTTTGTAGAACGGCGGAAGATTACCAGATAAAAGTTCCCCCGGGGATAACAGGCTGGTTTCGCCCGAGAGTCCATATCGACGGCGAAGCTCGGCACCTCGATGTCGGCTCATCTTATCCTGGGGCTGGAGAAGGTCCCAAGGGTTGGGCTGTTCGCCCATTAAAAAGGTACGCGAGCTGGGTTCAGACCGTCAACAAACTGAACGAGGTAGACATCGTAAGCGGCGGCTCTTGGTAGTAATGCCAAGGGTGAAGCCTCGCTTCCGCGAGAACGGGAAGCGAAGTGAGAAAACCGACTCATATCGGTGAAATCCTAACGTTATGCGCGCAACCTGAATGCGTTAGGACAACACCGAGGGAAGTCGCCCTGCGCAATGCGAAGGGTTGACCCCGTAGAGACTTGGTCGCCATTATGCGACCAGATGGCATTCGAGCCATAACACGTCGGTCCCCATCTACATTTTCTCTGAAAATTGGACGGGTGGTGGTATAGTCCATGCCATTGGTAACAATGGAAATAATTCTAAAGCTAGTGGCTAACATCTAGTCGCTAGCGGCTAGATTATGCGCGAGACAGGTTGGTCTCCTATCCGCTGCAGGCGTTGATTCTTGAAGGAAGCTGCCCCTAGTAAGCAATTGCTACCTCAGAGAGTAATCTCTGTTGATAATTCGGCTCATAACGGTGGAACCTCGTGGTCATCTGCGGTACTCTGGAAGATGCTTGAGGACCGTAGCGCACAAGGCAATACCGTGGGAAGTCGATCGCAAACGCAGGAAGCAGATCTCGCATACATTGCGGGATTCTTAGACGGTGACGGAAGCGTGATGATGCAAGTCAAGAAACGCTCCGATACTGTTCGAGGATATCGGCTTATGGCAACGATATGCTTCTACCAGGATGCCCGGCACGATGCGCCGCTGGAATGGATCCAGCGAACGCTTGGCTCTGGGTATCTCTCTAGGCGAAAAGACGGCATTACCGAACTACGCATCCAGGGCTTCCGCGCCGTGGGTGCTGCGTTGGCAAAGCTTGAACCGTATGTGCGGTTTAAGCAGCGCCAGATTGTGATCATGCGACGCATGATCGCCGTTATCGGTAACCGCGATGTCTTTACGCTTGTGAAACGTGATCGTCGAAAGATCGTTCAGGATATCCGCCGGTTGCGGCAGGAGAACTATCACTCCAGCCAGCGACGTACGACGGATACCGATCTTGATCGAATCTTCGGCCTTACGAATGCGTAGCGATTTGACCCCGTAACGACTTCTCCGACACTGTTGGAGAGATGGAAGAAGCCCGGTCGCACTGACGGCCGGAGAACCTTCCATCAAACGCCGACCCCTGCGCCATGAATGGCAGGGTGAATGTATAGTCTATGCCACGAGTGATCGTGGAATACATGACGAGAGGACCGGGGTGGACGAACCTCTGGTGTACCAGTTGTTCCGCCAGGAGCATCGCTGGGTAGCTATGTTCGGATGGATAAGCGCTGAAAGCATCTAAGCGCGAAGCCAAGCCTAAGATAAGGAATCGTAGTCCCCTTGAAGATGACAAGGTTAATAGGCGGTAGGTGTACGCACCGTAAGGTGTTTAGCCAAGCCGTACTAATTGGACGTCGTCTCGATCAACACATAGAGATGGTGACTTTGCTGATCGCATCACGGACGTATGTACGCCTGTTTTGCGTACACGGAAAAGGACTTCAGAAATGACATCATTTCAAAAAAAGAATGGTATCATATACTATGGTATTTCACACAGGACTCTAAACATGTGGTGCTCTTACTAGAGAGGTCACACCTGTTCCCATTCCGAACACAGAAGTTAAGCTCTCTAAGGCCGATGGTACTCAGCAAGATGCTGGGGAGAGTAGGTAGGCGCCACTTGTTTGGAGTGCTGAGAGGCAGAACCGCCGAAAGGCGGTTTTGTCGTTGAGGTCATGCATGTGGCACGATAGCGGGAGTTCGTGACAAGGAAGAAAGCGTTATGCAGCGCGAGGCAGAACTGCGGGAGCTTTTTCACTGATAAAGAGTTGCGCGAGCAGTATTGGGCTGATGCGCCAAGCTGCTGAATCGAAAACCGCCAGTAGCGCTACTGGCGGTTTTGCTGTGCTTTGCACAAGAATGCTCACAATTCGACATTCAGCTAAATGTCGAATTGTTGCGGTCAGTGCGAGGTACCCTCAATGATCTCCTCCGGGCTGGACCCGGAGCTGGCGGTTTCTATGTTTTTATGCTATAGTATCCACTGAGTGAGGAGGTAGCAGATTTCAAAATTCAATCCATATCCGCCGAAGCTGATCAACGGGCGGTTGATCCGGTACGATCCGGATTTTGTTGGTGATGACGGGAAGGACTTCTCGCGTCAGCTTGTTACGGTTGAGTGCGTTGAGTGCGAAGTACGAACCCCATATTCACGCACGAGCGCTCACGGGCAGTCATGGCTGACGCTTCGGCATTGCAGCATGCCCGCTGCCGTGGAGCGCGAGGAGATCACCGATAAGGACTGGCAGGTCAATGTGTTTGGCCCCGAGATTGTCCAGTGGCTCAAGGAGCGCGTGCGGAACCGTCCGTATCAGCTCAAGAAGCGCGATGAAGAGTACTGGGGAATCAGCTACGCTGATATCTTCGAGTACGACAAGTCGCTGCTTGAGCGGGATGACCTGACGAAACCCGACCAGCCGGAACTGTAGGTTGCATAACAACGAGAGGAGGAGAGATGGTTACGATTATCGTTGACGGCCAAGTCCAGGTCGTCACCCAGGCCGAAGCAGAAGAGATTCTGCGAGCGAAATGAAACGAGGG
>Ga0209542_10014575_pt1 | contig 13358 bp, 9 predicted proteins | sample RifCSPhighO2_01_FD_184028 | JGI IMG/M metagenome (GOLD analysis project Ga0209542, IMG submission 184028) | Soil microbial communities from Rifle, Colorado - Rifle CSP2_plank highO2_0.1 (SPAdes) (version 2) | ecosystem: Environmental > Terrestrial > Deep subsurface > Rock core/Sediment ... | reverse complement strand
AACAATGCCACGATAATTTGGCTGACCCTCCCAAATATGACCATACGAAGAAAATAGGTCCCTTATAAGCTTAATCTGTGCGAGTTTTGAACTTGAGCAAGCAATAGATATAGTTTCAGATCTACCTTTCTTATTATGTAAACGTACCCTTAGATCGCCCACAGCAAAACCAACGAGATATGCTCTTTCTTCAAGTGACCCATCAAAAATTTTCCGAGATGTCTTAAAATGAGATGCGGCCAAAGATCGGGGAGCAATTTTGTAGTCCTTTAATTTCTTATAAACTACACTTCTTGAATACCCGTATTTTTTCTCTATAGCCCAAGTAGATAAATGTTTTGAAACATACCAATCTAATAATTTTGATTTTGAAAGAAGTTGCATTATTAATAACTTAGTTAATATTTTGGTTTATATCTAGTTTTTGATGTTCAGCTATTTTCTCTCTCTCCAAATCATCCAGGAAAATCATCATGATGGTCGAGAGCGGAACAAAAAGAAGCATGCCGAGGAAACCTGCGAGTTTAAAGCCTGCAATCAAAGCCAAAATAACGATGATCGGCGAGAGACCGATGATTTTTCTAACTACAAGCGGATATATAAGCTGGCTTTCAAATTGCTGAATGATGATATAGAGGCCGACCACTATGACAGCCAAGGACAGACCTCCTGAAGTAAAGCCTAAAACCACAGCAGGCACTGCCGCGATAATCGGCCCAAAAACTGGGATTAATTCGAGGAGGGCGGCCAAAAATGCGAGTAGAAGTGCGTTTGGAATACCAAGGAGCATGAGCCCGAGGTAAGTTAAAACCCCAATCACAACGGCAAGAACGATCTGGCCCTGAACCCAAAGTCCGATTTTGACTTCGGCCCGCTTCCAGAGATCCACTACATACTTTTCATGTTTTATCGGCGTGACAAGTTTTAAGAAGTTAATTATTCCATTTTCCTGCACTGAAAAATAAAACGAAAGAACGACAATTAGAATCAAGCTCAGCATACCTCCGAACAAACTACTGGCCGCTCCTAAAAAGTTAAAAGTTCCGGAGAAAACCGAGTTCGCCTGATTTATGATCTGTTCTATAGAAAAACCTTCTTTGATATTCGCAAAAATTGGTTGATTTAAAAATCCTTCCTGGAGCGGATTCCAAACCTGAAGATCGGTCAAATTTGTCGGCAAGGCTTTTAGAAATATTGCGGTGTCCCCAAGTAGCGGAACGAAGAGAAAATAGAAAGCTCCAAGAAGAACTAGTCCCCACCCTAAATAAACTATTAGCACTGCAAGGAGTCTCGGAACACGGCGCTTTCCAAACCACCTTGTGGCTGGCTCGATTGCGGACGCAATTAATATGGCCGTAAGTACTACCAAAACCAAATCTCGGAGTACATAAGCAACGACAAAAAGACCGATTATTAAAATGGTTTTGACCACACTCCACGCACTCACACTTATATTCATAGATTTCTTATCCATACTTAAAGAGTAAGGCTAAAGGCGAAAAGTGTAAACCCCCACACCTATCAAGACATTGCGAGATGATTTTTTAATTAACTATTATCTTACGTCAGATTTTTAGACAATCTTTTGAGTATATCTATAATTTATGATCTCGCATAAAAATCTATGTCTTGATAGGTGTGGGGATAAACCCTTGTGGGAGAAGATGTGTCAGCATCTATTACAATGACAGGGTTTTTTTGATTGTTTCTTGGAGATCTGCTATTTGAATGCGATTTTGTTTGCCTGTATCGCGATCGCGAAGAGTTACTGTATTGTTCTCGAGAGTATCGAAGTCTATGGTGACACAAAGAGGGGTACCGATTTCATCTTGCCTCCTATAGCGTTTGCCGATATTGCCATTGTCGTCAAATTCAATTGCACTCACTTCTTTCTTTAACATTCCAAAAACTTCTCGCGCCTTTGCGACCAAATCTGGCTTGTTTTTAAGAAGCGGAAAGACAGCCACTTTAACAGGGGCAATGGAAGGTCTGAGTGCCAAATAAGTTCGCACTTCCCCATTCATTTCATCTTCCCTGAAAGCAGAGAGTAAAACGGCAAGCAAAGTTCGTCCGTGACCAAAAGTTGGTTCGATAACATGCGGAATAAATCGTTCTTTTTTCTGTTCATCAAAAAAGGACAAATCAACTCCGGACTCCGCGGAATGTTTCTTGAGATCATAATCAGTGCGGTACGCAAGACCATATAATTCTTTTCGTCCGAAAGGATAGTCAAATTCAAGGTCAACTGTGCGCTTGGAATAGTGGGCACGGTCCTCAGGCGCAACTTCCAGTTCATGAACAAGTTCTTTACTTATTCCGACTTTCTCGATCCATTTCCACATTTCACTCTTCCAAAATTCAAAATATTTCTCCCAATCACTTTCGCGGATAAAATATTCAAATTCCATTAAATCAAATTCTCGCACTCGAAAAAGAAAGTCTCTCGGAGCAATTTCGTTTCTATAAGCTTTTCCAATCTGAGCGATACCGAAAGGCAGATCAGGATGCATCGTATCGATATAATTTTTAAAATTAACAAACATAGCCTGGGCGATTTCTCCCCTAAGGTATGCTTTTCCTTCCCCACCGCTTCCAATATCAACTGGAAACATGAGGTTAAATTTTTTCTCTTCGCTAAGTTTTCCACCACAATCCGGACATTTATTTTTATCTTCTAAATGATCAGCTCGAAATCTATGATGGCATTTTGCGCACTCTTTCATTGGGTCAGTAAATCCAGAAAGATGCCCACTAGCCTTCCAAACTGCTTCCGGCATAAGGGTCGTCGAAGTAAGACCAAACATTTCTTCCCTCTCCTCCACAAAGTGCTTCCACCAGAGTTGTTTGATGTTATGAGCCAGGATTGATCCGTAGTGGCCATAATCCCATGTACCAGAAAGGCCACCATATATTTCGGATCCTTGAAATACGAATCCTCGTCGTTTACAGAGACTTACAACTTTTTCCATTTTATCGTTTTTTTCTTTTGTCATATTTTTGTATAAATCGTAATCCGTCTAATTTTCTACCCCAGTTCTAACTTTGCTCCCATATAAACTTTCGCAGTGTATGAAAGATAAGTCAACCTGTGTTAAGCGAAGTACTGGGAATTAAATCGGGATGCGGCTATTTGCCGCCCGTACTTCGCATATAACTCATAAAGCAAAGTTAGAACGGGGTCGTAGTAAAATATAGTCGCTCCGCTCTTTATTTTACTCGACTTTTTCTTTACCGAAACTATAAATCGGATCGGTGGAAATCCTAGTACTTAACGCCGGGTTTTTGTCAGAAACTTGCGTACGAGTGAAAGTATCAAGACCCGTCACTTCCGTTTCTCCCAGCAAGATCGGCCCGCTACCAACCTGGTTCTGGCTCGGAGTGAACGATATCTGGAAAGCAACTTCCCTCTGAGGAGAGCCGAAGCCAGTTCCCGCGAGAATCCTCCCCGCGTTCCATGTTACGGTTCGTGTTTCCGAATTGAAAGTTATTTCTGAATTTGCTGGACTAATATTACCAGTATATTCGGCGTAGACAGGAAGTATTGCCGTAACGGTTGGGTTTTCGACATCGTTAAAACTAGAACTCAAAGCCCAGATAATCGTGTAGGTTGTCGGTCTTTCAGCTTTTGGTGGAATAGGACCGCTATTTCTTATTGGACCAATTGAATGAACAATGCGAGAAGAAAGAGACAAATCCGTTTCGATCTTAATTTTTCTTTCCGCTTCAATTGAAACTTTTTCGGATGATTCGGACTCAAAATCTCTAGTCCCTTTCATGACAAGTGCAATATTAATTTCACTATTTTTAAACATACCAAAAGAAGATTGTGCCGGCTTTAGAGTATCAAAAGAAAAATCAAAGTGTCCGGACTCGCTCGGTGTGAGCTTATTTAATATCGAAGACGTATTTTTATCCCAAGTTATTGTGTCACTTTGAGATCGATAAAAACCGTCCTGTTCCGGATCGACCGAATTTTTATTAATCGGCTTGCCGGTGATTTTAGCTTCTAAAGTTACGTCTCTCAAATCGCTATCTAAATTATTAACCCAAGGAATCCGAACAGATATATTATCCCCCATCCTAGCTACAAAATCGCCAGATTTACTATTTTCTATCTCAAGACCCAAACTCACAAACGGTTCTCTGAGAAAAATCGACTCGTAATTCGAAACAAATTCGACACCAATCAATCTATTGTCTTTCGGACTCTCAGTTCCAACTGCAAATTTAAAAACTTTTTCTTCATTTTCTTGGCCGTCCAACTTACCTTCTATCACAATTTCTTTTTTCTCCCGTGGATCTAGATCACCCAAAACCCAAACTTTCTTATCAAATGTTGCCGCAGGCGAAAGATCTCCTGGAGTAAATCCAGCTGGGTACGAAGCTGTAAGAAGCAGGTTTTTAAGGGGCTGGGTTGAGTTTGAAGCAATTTCAAGGGAAATCCTGGTGGATTGACCGACACTCGCTTCTTTGGGGATTATAGCTGTAATAACAACCGGCGCAGACCGAATACTCACTTCATAATCTTTTTCCACCTTTAAGATTGCATCCGAACCTTGAGTTTTGTACTCAAGGCTGATTTTTATGCTTTTAACGCTCTGTCTTTCCCCATATAAAATGGATTTGAAGATTCTTGATGCGCTACTCTTTCTACCAATTTCTGGAATAATTTGCTTTTCCCGAATTAGCGGTTCTAAAATATTTTCCGGCTTACGTGAACCTTCTGGATACGCCAGAGTTATTTCGGCATCTGTAATGGCTACCCGATTTTTATTAACAATTGCAACGTCAAGCGACAATTCCGTTCCGCCATCTATTGCGGTGAGACCCGAAACTTCGATCTCAACATTTTCTGCCGAAGTCAGATTAAAACCAAGAAGAATGACTAACGTTGCAAGCCCTGCGGCCAATACAAAAAAAGTTATTGACCAAATTAAAGCTCTCTTCAAAAAAGATTTTGGTTCTTTTTCCGCAACAAAATGGACGGGTTTTTCTTGCTTTCTTTCCCATCTATTGCTTACTCCGTAGGAATTATTTTTGAGCTCATGCCTTTCTTCATGCAAAATAGACTCTCCCCTCTTAGAATTCAATTCTTCCTGGATCCTGCTTATAGAATCGACATTTATTTTATTTTTTTTGTTTTCGTCCATTAGCTTAATTTTATCACTCTTATATCTTAAATCATATCTGCCTGCCGGCAGGCAGGAATCCTAAATTAACTGGCTTTCCTTGAGAGATTGATTGATCGATTTTACGGCTAAATTTCGGAGAGGGGTAAATTTAGACAAAAGTAGAGTAGAAGGTTTTTCATCTATAAAAGCTTCCCATTCAGTTTTTTGAAGATACCCCAGAGAGTGTAGAAAACGCAAAACTGCCAGACATTCCAAATTCTTCATTGCTTCGTTCCCTAAATCATTTTGACTTAAAAATAAACAGTCAGCCATAAATTGTTCGAACAAATGAATGTTGGGTTCTTCTTCTGGTAGAAGTTTTTTAAGCAAACTACTGATTCTTACGATTATAATAAAATTCGCCGCATTTTCTGCGGAAAAATATAAGTTTTGGATCGGCACAGCATCGGTTATTTTCCATCCATTCTTGGCTTTTATCAGAGTAAAAGTACTCCAAGAATAATCTTCCAAGCCAGATTTTAATTTCCCAGAAGCTGTGCGAACACTTTGAGCGCCGGCTTTTATCAAACCGAAATCATGCGTCAAAATATAAAAAATCTTATTGGCTTCAGCAAATGGGGTGCTGTCTAGAACGAAGCCTTCTGTATGATACTTTAAATGCATCTGTTTATAACTTCCGAATTCGGCGCATCTCTGCGTTACTTCGCTCCGAGCCTCCCTCAACGTATTTCCACATACGTCTCGGTACGGTTCTCGCTCGTGCCTTGATCTGCATCCGAATTTGAAAGTTCTAAGTTTACTCAACGATCTGATAGTAGAAATTAAAAATTTAAAATCTTAAATTAAAGAACCTTGATTAGGAATCTCATGTTGCCTGCCTTTACCTCCTCTCCCTGGAAAACTTCTGCGAAGTTTAACTTAACTTGGGTGACTTTGAAAATCTGTTCTTGAAATTCTAAGAGAAAATTTTGTCCTTCTGGATTGGTCTGAATAGAAGCGCTTACAACGTCTCGGGGATTAAGATTGTTTTTCTTTCTCAACTCTTGAAGACTTCTTACAAACTCCCTCATTATTCCCTCCTTTAAAAGCTCGGATGATATTTCCAAATTCAACTCAACCTCTTCTTTTAAATTTTCACCAAACAGAATTTCTTTTACATTCACTTCATCTTTGATAAGTTCAACAAAATCTTTCTTTCCTTTCAACTTTAAACTTTTCACTTTCAACTCTTTTAAGGGTTGTCTAACTTTCACATTCCCCTTATTTCTAGCTTCGAGAGCAAGGGCAACGATTCGCCTCACTTCGTTCATATCATCTAAAATAACTGCCTCCGCTCCAGAAATCGATTTTGAAATGGGCCAATTTCCCAAATGCACACTTTCCCCACTCGCTCCAATTAATTTATATAGCATCTCAGCGAAGAAAGGCGTAAATGGAGCTAGAAGTAAAGATGTAGTTTTAAGCACGGAATAAGTCGTGTCCAAAGCCGCATTTCTATTTGCAACATCTTCATCTTTAAAACGATCACGGGAACGGCGCAAATACCACGTTGATAGATCGTCAACAAAATCCATTAGTGCACGGGCACCACGATCGAGTTCATAATTTGAAAGTCCTGTAGTTACTTTACTTACCACTTCGTTCAAGCGGTAAAGAATCCAGATATCCAAGACATTCTTTGATTTGACATTCCCCTGCTTTCTTTTTGGATCCTCATAGAGTTTATAGAACTCAGCCACGTTACCTAAACGCATTATGAGTTTTTTCATTACTTCGTCCACACCTTGCTCTAAAAAGTTCATGTCCTGGCCGCGCACTGCGGGAGACTGAATCATGTAAAAACGCATCGCATCCGCGCCATATTTATTTACTACATGGAGTGGATCAGGATAATTTTTAAGTCTCTTCGACATTTTCTGTCCATCTTGGGCGAGAAGTGTACCGTTTACTACAACACTCTTAAAAGGGCTTCTACCAAAAAGAGTTACACCCAAAACCAAGAGCGAATAAAACCAGCCTCTTGTCTGGTCAAGTCCTTCGGCGATAAAATCTGCTGGATAGCCTTTCGATTTTTTAAACCAACCAGGGTTTGGATTGAAATTTTTCTTATTAAATGGATAGTGGTCCTGCGCATAAGCCATTGAACCAGACTCGAACCAGCAATCAAAAACTTCCGGCACTCTTTTCATCACTCCCCCGCAAGCACAATCAAAAGCCATTTTATCTATCCCCGGCCTGTGCAAGTCGAGCTCATATTTTTCATTGTGAGGGAGGGGGATAAACGAAAGAGGCTTCACTTCTGCATTTTTAAGATAATCAGCCATCTCGCCCCGAATAGAGGTGCATCTTTTGGAATCAGCACCCTCTACGGCACATTCAAGAAGCCACGCCGGAGTTTCGTGAGTTATGAGAAGAATCGTTTTGCCTTCATATTTTTTATCTATCTCGTAGATAAAATCCCCTACTCTTTTCTTTATATCATTAAAACTTTCTCCTCCGGGAAGCCGCGTTTCAAAACGATCGAGAAAATTTGGAATGGCTTTTGAGTAAAAAGAGCGATCTTTTCCATCAATTTCACCAAAATTTATTTCTCGCAGTCGTTTGTCAGATATCACATGCGAAGAATCGAGCCCAAGCGCCTCTTTAACAATATTTGTTGTTTCTTTTGTACGTAAAATATCTGAAGCAAAAATATAATCAATCTTTTCTTTTTTCAGATTTTGAGCAGTTCCTCTAACTTCTTCTTTTCCCTTTTCAGTGAGTCCAAATTGATTATGTGGATCTGAAGTTACAATATTCTGCTTATTCGATTTTGCTTCCCCGTGCCTGAGGATAAGATAATTATTTCTTTTCCCGATTTTTTTCTTGAGTTCCTCTACGCTTCCGATAAATTTCACCTCATTGCATTTTTCACATTTCCAAACTGGAATCGGCGCACCCCAAAAACGGCTGCGGGATACCGCCCAATCTTTCGCATCCTTAAGCCAATTGCCAAATCTATACTTACCAATTTCTTCCGGCACCCATTTTATCTTATTGTTTGCGCGAGTTAACTTATTTCGAATAGAAGAAACCTTCACAAACCAAGAAGAGGTCGCGTAATTTAAAAGTGGCGTATCGCATCTCCAACAGTGCGGATACGAATGTATAATTTTTTCCTTGGAAAATAAAAGCCCCTTGTGCGCCAAGTATTTTATTATTTCTATATCTGCTTTTTGATGATCATCTTTTGGTTTGACCGCCTGACCTGCAAAATCCATAACTTCTGGTTTAAACTTTCCGGAAATATCCACATGCTGAATGAACGGCAATTTTTCTTTTTTCGATAATTCGTAATCGTCCGAGCCAAAAGCCGGAGCAATGTGAACTATTCCGCTGCCATCAGTCGTTGTTACAAAATTGGCTCCATATATTTTCCAAGCATTTTCTTTATTTTTGAGATTAGAGTCGTTCTCGTAATAATTAAATACAGGTATGTATGTCCTCCCTACCAAATCTTTACCTCGATAAGTAGAAACTATTTTATAACTCTCTTTACCAAATAATTTTTCGAGTCGTGCCTCTGCCAGAATAAATCTTTCTGACTTTCCATTTTCATCTTTCTTTTCAATCGTTACGTATGAAATTTCCGGATTCACCGCCAAAGCCACATTTCCAGGCAACGTCCAAGGAGTAGTCGTCCACGCCAGGACCCAAGTATTCTCCTCGCCGTTTAATTTAAACTTCGCGGTCACTGAAATATCAGTAATATCTTTATATCCTTGAGCAACTTCAAAATTTGAAAGAGTGGTTTCGCACCTAGGACAAAGATGCATGGATTTAAATCCTTCGTAGACTAATCCCTTATCATGAAGTTTTTTAAATGACCACCAAACAGACTCCGTGTAAGACGCGTCCATTGTGCGGTAGTCATTGTCCATATCCACCCATCTGCCAAAACGCGGAATTTGTTCTCGCCATTCGTTTGCATAACGCAAAACTGCATTTCGAGCTTCATCGTTAAATTTATCTATCCCGAACTCAAGAATTTCTTTTTTGGTTTTAAGCCCCAATTCCTTTTCGATAATATTTTCAATCGGCAAACCATGACAATCCCAACCCCACTTCCTTGGCACATGATACCCCTGCATCGTTTTAAAACGAGGAATAACATCTTTGATAGTGCTAGCCAAAATATGCCCGTAATGTGGAAGTCCGGTTGCAAACGGAGGACCATCATAAAAAACAAACTCGCCCTTTGGAGAAGCTTTCTTTAGAGTTTTTTCAAAAATTTTATTATCTTGCCAAAACTTCAGAATTTCCTCTTCTTTTTTGGCGATAGGGCTCTTTTCCGGCATTTTATCCATATCCCACGATTTTAGCATAAAAAGTACGTTTTGATAGATTTTTAAGTTTAATTTCAAATATAAAGGCTATTAATCCTTTGTTCCGTCTTCGCTCGCGCATCATGCGAATAAATTCTCGCGATTGCACTCGCTAGCCGGAATAAGAAAAGCCCCACACCAAGTGCGGGGCCGGAGTTCACACTATTCTCCCAGAGCGTTTGAAAGACCTTGGGTGATGGTCTCTTTAGTCATCAGGACAACCAAACACAAAACTATACTCAGGAGGCCACGTACCTTCAATGCCCCCATAGCACGTACCAAGACCGAGACGTTGGCCCGCCACCTCTACAGTCAACAGGAGGGGAATACCCGCGTCATCATCGATGGCTTCATGCATTACAACAAACCGAGAAAGACCAACGACTTGGAGTGCTTCCTTCGTGAACATAGCACAAACAAGACACGCTACTTCTGCATTCGGCTCGGTGAATGTGGTAAGCGCGAGAGCGGTGTGACGAATATTCGCTGTTACACGATATCCTTCAGAAAACGACCACCCACTTAACATCGCAATCCTGGTCGTAACGCCAGCGGTCGGCTTGAAGTCTGGAGAGAGAAGCAACTTCCTGGCTCCCGCAGAAATTGGAGAACCGGACTTCTCGAAATAATCGATCCAGTCTGGACCGGTTTTTCCGCGAGAAGTAACCGAAAAGTAAAAGATGCCGCATCTCTCATAAAACTTGCGAGTCGGATCTGACACCACAAGAAGTTCACCGCACAAAAGGCGTTCAACACCCTCTTCACCACCGAGTTTGTTTATTACCGCCTCCATCTTTCCCCATGTCATACGTGGGTACTTCATGATTCTGTCCTCTTCAACTGTTAGTTGTGGTTTAAGCATCCCTGATAGAGATACTTACTAGAACCGTGGTGGTCATAGCCAGAAAACCTCATATCTATAAGGACTTTTGGCCATGACCACTAGCAAGTTTGTATCAAAGAACTACTGTTTACAGTTTGCACTCTTTGGAGAAGTTTGTCAACAAATGTTAAAACACATTCGTTGCTTTAATTTCGTAATGATCCACCTCTTCCCCACTTCCTCTAAAATAGAACTTCGCTTTAAATTTTTTTCCGGCAAGAGCATCGGGCAACCAATACTTATCATCAACCCACATTTTATCTAGCGGAATCTCGGATATTTTAAACCACTCTGGTTTCATCTCATCACTTTCAATCGGATCCCCTTTCCACTTCCTCGAAAAGAAAATATGCACAAAAACATCCCAGCCATTTTGTTCTGGAAAGTAAAATTCAATTTCTCCCACCTTTTCCAAATCTTTTTCTAAAACTTCCACACCGATTTCTTCTTTGATCTCTCGCACAACGGATTTTTCCACTGTCTCTCCTGCTTTTACTTTTCCACCCGGTCCATTCCATTTCCCAACTCCAAATCCTCTTTTCTTCATTGCAAGAAGAACTTTATCTGCCCTTAGCAAGAAACATATGTTCGCGACTTTCATTTTGATAATTATGCTAAAAAATAATTTGTCAAACAAACTATTTGTTTTTTTGTAAAACCATCATCACTGAATGTTTTTGGATACGTGATTTATCTGGAAAAGAATCATCAACTGTAGAATTCGGATGGTCCAATTCTTGCTCTTCTTTAATCGTAAAACCTGATTCTGCAATTGCAATCTCGATCTCCTGACGAGATTTAATAAGATTTTGAACAACTATTGAGCCTTCACCTTGCCCAAGTCGAATTGGCATTTGTTGGTTATGGAGGTGTTCAAATCCTTCTTCTACATCCGTAATATTAAAAGTGCCAACGAAATAGCCATTGTCCTTGAGGACCCGACTTATTTCTCTGAAAATTTCTTTCGCGTCAGGAAAATAATGAATCACAAAGTTTGAAATCACTATATCCATAGAGTTATCTTCTACTGGTATATTTCTTCCGTCTGTAACCAAGAATGTAAGATCTGGATGTTCTACACTCTTTTCTTTAGCGAGCTCAATCATACTCTCATTTACATCCACTCCGGTAACATGGGTTGCGCCCATTTCTTTTATAAGTCGGGCATGCCTGCCATCACCACAACCTAGGTCAACAATTTTTTTATCTTTTACATTAAGAGCTTCTAATACATCTATAAGCACGTTGTCTGTCTCATTAAATTCTTCTCTCTTTTGAGAATAATTCTTAGCTAATTCTGGCGAATATTTCATGAACTAATTATAAAACTGTTTGCATATAAAAGAAATCCGCCCTCCAACGGATTTCGTTGTGGGCGGAGTTTGTTCTCCTTACATGAAGAATTGTCGGGCAGACAGCACTGCGGCAAGACCATTGAACAGGGTGCCACACGCCGGAAAGAATGCTCCGGCAATTGTCTTCGGCTTACCGATGAACTCGAACGCACAGCCCAGAGAGCAAGCTCCCCAGAACCACGGATCTTGTCCATTCGGATTCTGCCATTGATCGACGAAGGTCGGAATCATCGCGATATACATTGCTGTAGTGATCGAAATGACGCCGCCCTTACCACTCGTGAGCTTCCAGACCGCAAGAGCGATGAGGACACAGATTGCAGCGATGCTTTCCGTGTTACCCCAACTCCATTGGCCGTTGCCCATCATGAGCTTAGCGAGAGCGATGAGAGTGATCGTGCACGCGCCGGTCTCGAACCCGATCATGCTCCATGGCCGTTTATTGCCAGCGGAGACGATCGAGACAAGCAGACAAGTGTCGATGACCACCCACATTGACCACGTCGCCAGATTCAGAGAGACATTGTGCATCAGCAACTTTGCTGTGAGATACACAAACGCAATCATGATGATTGCGAACCCAATGCGAGGCAGGGCTTCCTTTTTCATTCTGCAAAATCCTTGCGTTTCAGAGTTTCGGTTGTGGAAGTTGACCGAGTGTTAACCCGATACTTGTAAAAGAACTACTAATAGTATACATCTATCAACAAAATTTGTCAAGCATAATTTGGTAATTATTAAAAATATGGCTATAAATATAGCTTTATTTACCACAATACATAGGACTACCCTATGTATTAGGCTTTTAACTACATTTTCGAGGGAACTTGTATTCCTAGAAGGTCGAGTCCTCTCTCCATCGTAATTAAAAAACACTCAGTCAGAAAAATTTTGTATCCTGAATCGGGATTCGTTTGATCTACAATTTTTTCTTTAGCGTAAAAACTATTGAAAGCCGCGGTAAGTTCGATTAAGTAAGAAACAAGTGTGTGAGGCGCAAATTCTCTTTCTTTACCAGCTTTTTCTACAACTTCGGGGAAACGATACAGAAGTCTTTCGAGCCCCCCTGTTTTATAATTTGCTCCAGGTTTTTTACTTGAGGAAATTTTCTCTTGTTTAGCCTTTTCTAAAATCGATTTAGCGCGAACAGCCGAATACTGAAGATGTGGTCCTGAATCCCCTTCAAAAGACAAAGACTTTTCAAAATCAAAAATTATATTTCTCCCCAGAGATTGTTTGAGAATTGAGTATTTTAAAGCAGCGACCGCAACCTGATCAGCTACTTTGTCTTTATTTTCTATATCCCTCCCTTCCATTTTAGTTATTACCAAAGCCTTAAGAGAATCGAGTAGAGACTCACCAGAAATTATATTGCCCCCACGAGAAGACATTCTGCCTTCAGGCAGCCTCAAACGGCCATGGGAAAGATGCAAAACTTTACGTTTAAGCTTCGGGAAAACATATTCAATCGCGGAAGTGACAACCTTGTAATATTCGGCTTGCTCAATGTCAGTTACCGTAATTGATTTTTCGAAGTTATAGAAATTTTTCTTTAGTTTTACGAGCCCCAAATCTTTTGCTTCGTATGTTGGTAATCCCTCAGAATTTATAAATACCCGGGTGT
>Ga0209542_10014574_pt1 | contig 13358 bp, 15 predicted proteins | sample RifCSPhighO2_01_FD_184028 | JGI IMG/M metagenome (GOLD analysis project Ga0209542, IMG submission 184028) | Soil microbial communities from Rifle, Colorado - Rifle CSP2_plank highO2_0.1 (SPAdes) (version 2) | ecosystem: Environmental > Terrestrial > Deep subsurface > Rock core/Sediment ... | reverse complement strand
CCACCTCAAGGATGCGTGTATGCCATTTCACCACCCGCGCTTGTTTTTATCAATCTCGAAAGCTTTTTCTATTTTTATCCTCTTCCGGGACAAACAAACAACATTTTCATCATAATACAATTTTGGAAATAATTTCAAGGATTCAGCCTTGGCATATTTTAATTGATAAACAGAACCATTAACGCTTTTGGTAGTGTGGCCTCTAATTTTTGCAAAATTGAAGATCTCTCCACGAAGCCAATCTATGTGTTTTTTGCTCGCCGAGACAAAAATCGTATAAAACATAAAACTCGATTTCCACCGGGGGTCCCAATATGAATGAAACGTCCCGTCTCCGTCAAAATGTCCGCGCAGAAAATCAAAAAAGTATTTATCCGGTATTTTAATTTCCCCGATAATTTTTGTCTTGCCGGGCATCAAACCTATACTTAATAAAAATTTATAGAAATTAACATCTCCAAATTGCACCCTCAGACAATCGATTCCCGATCCGGAGTGTTTCAAGCCGATCTTATTTTTGATTTTTAAACAATCTAAGAAATTTTATAATTGCTCCCGATCCTTGGACGTAGGGTCAATATGCCGTCCGTTCTTTGACAAGCAACCATCGGTAACAAGCAAACCAATGACATACGCCAATTCTTTTGACCAAATCGTACTCACCCTACTCAAAGAGTGCATGATTGGATTATACCTCAAGGTAGTAGCGTATGCCATCTCACTTTATCCAAAAAATCAAAGCGTAGCGCTCTGATTTTTCTTAATTCTTCCTCCTTGTTGCCAGCTCCTTGTCCCTCTTCCCCAGTTACTACGCCTGCAGTTTCTGCCTCTGCCTCTTCGCGGAAAATCCGCGCAGAAAATACAACTTGGAGCGGCTCACTTTTTTGGGCGAACTTAAAACTTCCACCTTGGTCAACGTTGGGGAATGTATCGGGTATGTTTTTTCAACACCAACACCCGCAACCGTACCTCTTACAATAAAAGTGGCGCCCGGTTCGGAGCCGTGTTTTCGGCCGATAACTACGCCCTCGAAACGTCCCGTTTTTTCAAAAACCCGGACCTTCGCTCCGGATTTTATTTTCTCCATTGTTTTTTGATCCATTGCGCAACTATTGGTTTAATTTTGTCTGTCTTTTTCTTGTATTCCTTATTCCTTATTCCTTATTCCTTAATTCTTAATTCTTAATTCTTAATTTCTAGCTCATATGTGCTCCTTTATTTTCATCACAAGATCGTCTATTGATGTTTTGGCTTTAACGTAATATTCAATCGCTCCCAGCGCCTTACCCCTTACTATGTCTTCTTCCTGACCCAAGTTGGATATGATAACCACGGGAACTTTTTTTATATTCGGGTCGCTCCTCATCGCTTCCATCACCTCAAACCCAGATTTCTTCGGCAAAATCAAATCCATCAAAATGAGGTCAAGGTTTTTCTCCTTCTTAATAGTCCCAAGCGCCTCCTCGCCGTCACTAGCCGACACAACCGTAAAGCCTTCGTTGGTTAAACGAGTCTTAAGAAGCGAATTCAAAAATGGGTCATCTTCCACCAAAAGAATTATCTTGGCCATTATAATTCATTATAGCATTTCGGGTGTATTCAACAAACACCATAACGACTCTTACGAAAGCACCAAATGGTACGAGTGTACGAAAGCAGATTTATTTTATCTTTTTTCGTAATTTCGTATTTTTTCGTATTTTCGTATGCTAGCGCCCCCACATCAGTGAGGTGCGATATTAATAAAGAGCTTTTTAGTTATCCCAACCTTACCCGGACGATTGTTTTAAAACCATCGAGGGGATCGCGACTTAAGGCTCCGCGACCAACACCTTTCTGCGCTTTCGCGCAATCGATCAATTTTTAATTTAATTGATCCACGCACAGCTTCCGCTACACGTGCCTTGTTACGACTTCGCCCATGTCACCGAACTCGAGCTGATCCGACACTAGGCCGAACTTCACTCGCTCCCGGCTCCCTTGGCGTGACGGGCGGTGAGTACAAGACTTGAGAACGTATTCACCGCGGCGTGGCTGATCCGCGATTACTAGCGATTCCGGCTTCATGAGGGCGAGTTGCAGCCCTCAATCCGAACTGGGGCTGGCTTTGATGGGATTAGCTCCGGCTTACGCCTTGGCGACCCATTGTACCAGCCATTGTAGCACGAGTGTTGCCCAGGGCATCAAAGGGCCATGCGGATTTGACGTCATCCCCTCCTTCCTCCCTACAAAGTAGGGCAGTTTCCAATGACACTTGTAACATTGGATAGGGGTTGCGCTCGTTAATCAACTTAATGAAACATCTCAAGACACGAGCTGACGACAACCATGCAGCACCTGTTATCACGTCCTTGTGAGACAACAACGGTTTCCCGCTGTTTTCGTGACAATTTCAAGCCCTGGTAAGGTTCCTCGCTTACCATCGAATTAAACCCCATGCTCCACCGCTTGTGCAAGTCCCCGTCTATTCCTTTGAGTTTTAGCCTTGCGGCCGTACTTCCCAGGCGGCCTGCTTAACGCGTTAGCTTCGCCACTCCGAGGGTCGATACTCGAAACGGCTAGCAGGCATCGTTTACAGCGTGGACTACAAGGGTATCTAATCCTTTTTGCTCCCCACGCTTTCGTGTCTCAGGGTCAGGAATGCCCCAGTTTGCTGCCTTCGCCTTTGGTGTTCCGCACGATATCAACGGATTTCACCCCTACACCGTGCGTTCCGCAAACCTCTAGCACCCTCCAGTCTCGCAGTATCAAAAGCGGTCCCAAGGTTAGGCCTTGAGATTTAACTTCTGACTTACGAAACCCCCTACACACGCTTTACGCCCAATAAATCCGGATAACGCTTGAGGTCTACGTATTACCGCGGGTGCTGGCACGTAGTTACCAACCTCTTTCCGTGGGGTACAGTCATTGTTTTCCTCCCCCACTATCGCAGTTTACAACCCGAAGGCCTTCTTCCTGCACGCGGCGTCGCTCCATCAGGCTTTCGCCCATTGTGGAATATTCTCGGCTACTGCCTCCCGTAGGAGTACGCACCGTGTCTCAGTTGCGTCGTTGGGGAACGGGCTCTCACCCCCCCTACCGGTCATAGCCTTGGTGAGCCATTACCTCACCAACTAGCTGATCGGGCCTAGGCCGATCCCGAAGTGACTTGCGTCTTTACTAGTGCCTCGCTACTGCTCGCCACTTTCTTACGAAAGCACCAAATGGTACGAGTGTACGAAAGCAGATTTATTTGCTTTTTTCGTAATTTCGTATTTTTTCGTATTTTCGTATGTTTGTGCTGAACAATAGTGAAGCACTAGACCATTGGGCATTACTCTACCTTTCGATAGACTATTCCCATCTCCGGGGTACGTACCAGGGTGCTACTAACTCGTTTGCCGCTAACCAAAGCGCTCCATTAAGAATCCGAACCAAAAGTATTACTACCTCCAGAACTTCATCCAAATTTTGGACTTTAGTCCGCTCGACTTGCATGCCTTATCCACGCCGCCAGCGTTCATCCTGGACCAGGATCAAATCCTCATTATAAAGAACGATAGCCAAAGACTCTCGAACGGGTCTCTAGCCACCGGTCTTCTTATTATTGGGATAACTAAAAAACTCTCTTGTCCTCCACAGCTCGAGGGAGCCACGGAGGAATAAAACTCTTTTTTTAATTCTTTTTTACTTTCCCCCATATTTACCCTCCTAAATTTTTTCAAAATTTTGGCGGGCATACTTGTTAAAAAACTCCTAACCCTTTTGAGGCTAGAAATTCATTATATAAGAACAAAAGCGGGGCTGTCAACACCCCACAGAACCCAAAAAGCACGCACTGCATAAGTTCAGAGGCTTGCAACTCAAGGAAAATTACTATATTATTAAAACTTATGAAAAACGACATACACCCAAAATACTTCCCGAACGCCAAATTCCATTGCGCGTGCGGGCAGAATTTTGACATCGGCGCGACCAAGGAAAAGGTCAACGTGGAAATCTGCAGTCACTGCCATCCGTTCTATACCGGCAAGTCAAAGTTGGTTGACATAGCGGGCCGCGTGGAAAGATTCAAAGCGCGCAAAGCAAAGGCCACGGCAACGGTGAGAAAGAAAACGATTAAGAAAGCCGCGAAGAAAGCCAAGAGGGCAAAATAGGACTTAGCCACCCCCCGACGCAAGGTCGGGGCTCCGACGCAGCCGTCGGAGTAGTCTTTGCAAGAAAATAAGGCGCTGCGCGCGCCTTATTGCTTTCCTGCTTTTCTGTTCTCAAGCCATCGCCCAAGAAAATACCCTGGAATCGCGAACTGCAGAAAAATCGTCAAAAAGAACAAAAGAAACATTGTTCCGAAAGTCAACAGTATATCCACGGCGCCTTCGCCTACGGTATATTGTCCAAGACGCAAGCCTTGCGCGATCATAGCAACTGCGTACATACCACCTTGCGCCACGCCAGCCGCGGGCCAGAAAATAATTTGTTCAGCAGTATTTGCCCATGGATAGAGATAAACATAAACCCCGTACTGTTCCGAGAACCACCGCAATATGAGAAATAAGACGATGCCCGATATCCCAAAAACTACCGCCAAGCTTTTTCTGCCCATGATTTCTGCCCCCTCCTTTATCTTCTAGAATCCAGCGGCCTTGAGTTGCTTCTGCAACTCGGAACCGGTAACAATTCTCGTGAAAATGGGCTTCACTGGTCCTGCCGGCCAACTGAACGGTACTCGGTCAAAGCGCTGCAGTGACTTAAAGAAAAATCCGACACGGAAGGGGGCGATATACGGCCCAAAATTATAGAAGTCAAACAATATGTTTTCGGGAGTGTAATCTTCTGTTTCAAACTCTTCAATAATGCTTCTCACCTTAGCGGGAGAAATATTGTTAAAATTACAAACCATTTTCTCGGCCTCTTCTTTTACAAGCATCCGCACCATGGACAATTCCCCGACTCCGATAATTGCTTTATGCTGACGCGGCCCGTCAACATACCGATAAGCCCTAATCGCCGGCTGGGCGGTTCTCCCGGAATTATAAAGCAACACCAAACCACGGTAATTCCACTCCCAACTTCTGGTTTTGACCCCCGCCCACTTGCCGACCTTCATATGCCCGTCGAGCATCATGTCATTATAGGGAAACCAGTTAGGGAAAACAGGCATCGTCTTTGGCGCCATATTCCGCCCTCCAAAGTTAAAGTGACTTCAATAAACTGACCACAGAATATCATTTGCACTATTTAAAATCAACATATTGCAATAAAAACAAAGTCGTATTATATTTGGCACAGAAACTTGTTCTATATAAGAGCGGGGGAGAAAATAAGAAAGTGCGCTGGTTATTCGAAGCGTTCAGAGAGCCATGGATTAAATCGGATCCCGAAAGCAGTCTTGATGTTTGTCTAAGTAGCTTCTTGGATCTCTGGATAAAATGCGCCTTTGCGGGAACTATCCTGTCCTGGATTACAATCGCAGTCCTGGTTCTGCGCTAACCACAATCCATCGGCCGCCTAATGGCGACCGATTCTGTTTTTTAAAACAACTCCCGTCGAAAAGTTACTGGGGGGGGGCTATACTCTTTTAAGACTGATATAAAACGTGCTACCCTTGCCATCGCCGTCACTTTCAAACCAAATTCCTCCGTTTTGGGCCTCTATCATTTTTTTGGCGATGAAGAGTCCTAAACCAGTGCCCCTCACCAGCTGTTTTATTTTCTCGTCACGAATGTATTCTTCAAAAAGATGAGGCGCTAAATCTTTGGAAATGCCGTAGCCGGAATCCTTCACGGAAACAACGACCTCCTCTCCGGTTAAATTTATTTCGACTTTCACAAATCCCTTTGGCGTGTATTTAATGGCATTATCTATAATATTTTGCACAACCTGCTTAAGCTTCTGCGAGTCGGCGTTAATTTCGCACTCTTTGCACGGCTCAAACGTAAATTCCAACTTTTTGGCTTTGGCGAGCGGCGCAAGCCCTCCAAAAACACCCCGCACCAAATCGTTGATTTTTATTTTTTCAAAATTATATTCCATTTTTCCCTCCTCAACGCGCCGCAGGTCAAGAAGATTGTCGATCAAGGCGACCAGGTCGTCGCTCGACTGCTTGATTTTAACCAGAGTGTCTTTCACCTTGCCGCTTACACGGCCATACAAACCGTCGATCAGTATTGAAGCAAAGCCCTTGATAGCCGCGAGCGGAGCCTTCATCTGATGCGAAGCCAAAGACAATAGCTGTGTCTTGAAGTGACTCAAGTCTTCCAGTTCTTCAGACAGTTTTTGGAGCTTCTCGCGTTGTTCCACTTCTCGCCGCACACTTTTAATCAATAGAATTCCGAAAGAAAGGACGGCGACAAAAATGAGAACATCCAAAGCTCTTTCTTGAAGCGACCCAGGCGAAAATGCCTTAGACAACAAAAACACCCAGATAGTCACGATTAGGGCCTCGGTCACGATAACCTTAACATTAAAGAGGCGATATCTCACAATCGCGTATGCCGTAGCTCCCAAAAATACCAATACATAAACGGGCGCCAATATAACGAAATTATTAATCCCGAATACCGCAACTGGTATAAGAATGGTCGCAATAATAAGCCCAAGCATCAGCAAAATCCCCAGCATAACGTACCACAATCGCCGCCTTTCATCATCCGGAGCTTCTTTGAGTTTACGGAAAAAAATGTATATAGCGGCAAGGCTGAAAAAGGTTACAAAAAGCCCGAATGGAATAACGCCCGGCCCGACAATGGGGTGGGGCGAGTTGTTCAATATCTCCACATCCCGAAACACATAAGAAGAGAGAGTCAGCGCCATTACAGCAAGCCCGATAAACAGAAGGCCCATGAACGTCCTGACTTTTAACACCAGTTTTTCATGCGGGAAAGTATGAGCCAACAGAAAAAACGCTATGCTTTGCGGCACGGCCAGAAATACGCTTAATCTAATCCACAATAAACTATTGGAAATAAATTGCGGGTCAACGGACAGCCTCATAATAACCAGCCAGGCCGAAGTAATTAAACTTAAAATGACGAAAATGATATTGGTAACGCTTCTACGGTCGTTTATAAACACCACTAAAGCCAAAATAGAGTTTATTGCAACTGCCGTAACCAGAAATATAAATTGTATAGGTATAAATATATTCATTATGAATCAAGAAAATTTATAACCGCGTCGTTAAATTCGGAAGATTTTTCTATTGAAGGTATGTGCCCGGCCGCCTTTATAATTTTAGTCCTGCAATTAGGCATGAGAGAAAATGCCGTTTGACTTCTTTCCACAGGCATAAGAGCGTCGTGCTCACCCCAAATTATTAATGTCTGATTTTTAACGTCACGAAGTTCGTTATTCATAACAAATTCCCTCCTCACCCCCCAAATACTTGAGAGGCGACTTATGAGAAGCAGATTGTGAGAAGTACGCATGGTCTCATAAAAATAATCTATAAACTGCGGAGCTAAAGGCGTCTTCTTGTCGTAAAATACGCTCCTTAAAAACCGCTCAATATTTCGATTTTCCCTATAGGGCCGCAGAATGGTCTTGACAAGCGCTTTGGGCAAAACTCGTATACCCAATATCCTATCACTAAATCTCATGTAATCGGTAAATCCCAAAGAATCGGTTAAAACGATTTTCCCGAATGGAACGCCCCTTAAAGCCAACCTTAGAGCAATCCAGCCACCCACAGAAGATCCGATAATATGGGCGTCGCCAATGCCAGTAATATTTATGAATTCTCGCGTAACCCCTAAAAAATCCCGCTCAAGATCCAAATCGTCGTAATCAATTCGGCTGGATCTTCCCGCTCCCGGTAAATCTATCGCGTATACTTTAAAATGTTTCGAAAGTGGGCCGATATTCGGATACCACTGCCCCCATCCGATATTCCCGCCATGAATCAGAAGTAGCGGCTTTCCAGATCCAGCAGTCACGTAATTTATGAGGTAATCACCTACCCTAATCTTATCTATTTTTAGGTTAGACTCCGTAACCTGAGCCAGCCGAGATTCGCTGTCCATGCTTTCATTTTATCACAAAAACCTCATCAAACTTAACCAGCTTCCGGCCGCTTGCCAGCTCTTCGCCCAGAGCGATTTTGCGGGCAAGATAAGGCGCTATTCCCCCGGAAATTGTCACCGTGCCAAAAAGCTGGGGTCTTCCAACCAAAGTTTTCCCAATTTCCAGAAGAGACGCCATTGCCCTTGGCGGAACATTTTCTCTCCCAACGATACTGACCGCATATCTTTGCTTATCGGATTCGCTTATCGGGCCTGAAAGTATTTCTTCAGGTACGTTTCCAATAAGACCGTTAAATATGGGCAGAGAGTTGTCAAGGTCATAGCGCTCTATGTCAATAAGTATGCTGTCGCCCAAGTTAGTGAACATAATAACCGGAACTTTTGCGTCCCGCGCGGCAAGCCGAATCCTGATTTTCATTTCAAAGTCATCTATTGCTTCAAAAATTAACCGTGGCCTTGGTTCGGCAAAAAACTCTCCAAGATTTTCTTTTTTTAAGCCCTTGGGGAAATCAACGATCTCGGCGTAAGGATTGATTTCGTATACCTGCGAAGTGGTTGCCTGTAGTTTCGCAAGGCCAACCCAGGGCAGACCGGAGCGTAACCTGTTTAAGTTTGTCGTATCCAGAGAGTCGAACTCCGCGATTTTAATAGCATTGCTTATGCCGCTGTAGGCCAGACCAATTGCCATACCGCTGCCGATTGAGAGCCCGACTACGCCAACAGTAAATCCGGCCAGTTTTCTTTGCTCATCTTCAGAAACCAGGTTTTTATTTCGATTTGTACGCAAGGTAAAAAAGTCCTCTTCCCCTACTGTGTGCATAAGTAGCCCGCTCCAAGGGAAATATATCCAATCGCCGTAAGTTTCGCGTGCTCGCCGACTTTCCATAAATTCCAAAAGTTTTTCTCCGCGGTCCGAAGCCGTCCGCATGGCCGGATAGATAACCTTAAAAAGTTCCGCGAGCTGGCTATCGTAAATATCGCGAATTAAAAATATAGAACGCGACCGTTTAAGCTCCCCAACGTCCTTTAGTCTGTATCTACCCTCTCTCAAAATGACGGGTTTTTGCATATTGGTATTCATATTATCCATTTTTGTTTTGCTCCGGATTTAAAATACAGTGGATGCTCCGCGGGCCAAAAAACTAGCTGCACAACGCCCGTTTCGCCCAAAAAATCTGGGTGTCCTCCAGGACCGGAAATTTTGGAGCCCATTGCTTCAATGATGCGCCGATGTGCAGTTTTTTTGGCATCCCTTGTGATTTTCTGGCCAATTTTCGTTTCAATATTTATCTCGAGGTACTGATTTTGTTTTCTGTCGTTTTTAACAAGCATGGCGAACTTGCCCGTCAAAAATTTATTTAATTTATTATTAATCAGCGCGTCGCGTATGATTTCCGGATAGACATCATGAAGGCGTAACTTGGCATGATAGTCGGACCTCCCCTCAACATAAACAAATGGCAGCTTCAAGATAGTGTTTTGAATTTTAAATTTTTGGGCTTCACTAATGATATCAACACCGATGTTGTTGAGTTTGCACAACATGGTGTCAAACGGTATAACGCCGCCCATATCCGGAAATCTATATCTTAAAAGCGGTATGGACGAGCCATATCCTGAACCAAGAACTTCGCCGTTTACTTCTTCAAAATAAATCATGTGCGGATAATATTGAGCAAGAGTGGGCATTCTCTGCGCTCTTGGAAAAATCTCCCGAAAAACCTTACTATCACGATTGGCCATTCTTCTAATGAGATTCGCGAGAGGCGTTTCGTGCGCCATTGTCCCCAGCTCAACGCTCCCATAGATGTTCACGATATCCAAAAGAGGATTTTTAATACTGGCTTTTTTGATGATATAGTCTCTGAATTTTTCCGAGTATCCCTCGGCTGCCGTCAATATCTTCAAATTATAATCGCCCCATCTGATTCCTTTTTTTCCCGCCTGATCAATAACGTCTTTAATGAATGGGGGGTATCCCATTAATATAACCTGGTCAAAATATGGGGCAATATTTTTAACAGTTTCTAAATATAAATTGATATTAGGCCCTATTGGAGCCAGAGAAATATTGTATCCTTCGGCGGCTATCCTGTTGAAGTTTTTATAAGTGAAAATACCGCCTATCCAGATTCCCAATCCAAAGCCGACAATCCCAAGTGTTGTTTTTTTGTTATTAACCCCAAATTGATTCGCAAGAAAAAGCTCTGACATACACTTATAGATGGCATCATGTTCTTCGCCTCTTGGAAAATAGAGGGGCTCGCCGGTAGAGCCGGACGTGGCTGAAATAGTAGTTACACGGGACAATGTCCCGTAAGGCAGCAAATCCAAGAAATTATATCTCCTCAGGTAGGTGCCTTTGTCGGTAACGGGCAGCCGCCTGTAATCTCCAAATTTATTTACGGAAGAAACAGCAATTTTGTTTGCCGCAAGATGCGCCCTATACGCCGGAACGTTGGAGCAAGTAAAGCGGAAAAGCCTAATCATCATTTTTCTACCCAGTTCCTCCCAATGAGAAGCCGGCTTTGCGCGCATATTAAAAAACGCTCTTCTGTCTCCGTGAAGTCTGGGATAAAATTTAAAATCAGTCATGCTTAAAAACTATCAGTTGTTTTTTAAGGCAAGTTTGTACTACTAATTATACCACACGATTAGCGACGGGAGTTATAATGAACTCGCCCGGGTTTCCTGAAAATACTTTCGGCGTGACTATCGGCAATCTCACTGGTTGGTTTATTATTTTTCTTGGATAGACCTATAATCCTTTGCGCGGTTGTTTTTATTCCGGCTATCTTTACCTCAACCCACTTCCGGTCATAGCCACCTTTATTCAACTCCGCGACAACGCTTATGAGACCTCCGGCATTGGCTAAATAATCGGGTACGTAAAGAATACCCCGAGATTGAATTTCGCGCCCAGCCCCCAAAAATCCCAGCTGGTTGTTGGCGCCGCCGCAGATAATGCCCGCGCAAATCTGTTTTATACTTATTTTGTCAAATTCTCCCCCCAAAGCACACGGACTGTAAACGTCAACTTTTTGTTTGTGAATATCGCAGGCTTTTGTAAGCGTAATCCTAGGAAAAGTTTTTTGTGCTTTTTTGGCGGTCGCAGTATCTATGTCCGCTGCCCATACTCGTCCGCCACGGTAGTAAATCAGCCCGCATAACTCAAGACCAACCTTTCCCAGTCCTTTTATGGCGAACTTCCTGTCACGGATTTTATCGGATCCAAAAACTTCCGCGAGTGCCGCTTCCATAGCTCCAATTATCCCCAAAGCTGTCCAATGAGCCGAATTGCCGCTCACCTTAGTTTTGCCTATTACATAAGGCGATGCTTCAGCCATAATTTTAACATCGTCCTTGTTTAACCCAACATCTTCTCCGGTATAAAATATGCCGCCAAGCATATTAACCTTTTTCACATAGGCGTGAAGCAGGGCACGGTTTTTTTTAACGCCTTGCTCCGCCATTATAATAGCTTTCCCGCCGCCAAAGGGAACGTCCGCCAAAGCAGCCTTGTAAGACATCAACCTTGAAAGTCTTAGGGCGTCGCGAAGAGCATCTGTTTCTGAAACATAGTGCCAGTATCTGGTAGCCCCCGCAGCGGGACCCAGATTGGTATTATGAATAGCAATAAAGCTCTTAAGGCCGGTTTTTTTATCCGCGCCGAACAATATAGCTTGATGATTGTCGTATTCCGGCAGGTCAGTTATTCGCATAAACAACATTACACAACAACGTCTTTCACGTTAAGCCTCGGGCTAAACATGGGTATTTTATCAGAGTAACCAATACGGAAAAAAACTTGCGGCCGAAGGGTTAGTTTAAGCGTCCGCTGAACCTCTCTAAAAAACTCGCCGATTTGAATTGGCGCGGCCAGTGGAGAGGTCTTGAGACCGTTCAAAGAGGCGCCAAGCGCGATATTCTCAAAGACCATGCCCGACTTCACCCAGTCCAGTGGAGCATCTCCCTTCGTGCTTATAACCACAAAAGCCGGCGACGCTAAGAGCATTTTTTCAATCGCCTTTCTGCGTGACCGCGAAATATTAAAGTGCCTGATAATAAAAGGCATAAAAAAAGAAACTAACTTTGGCACCCCGATGTTATAGCCGGGCATACCGTCACGGAATCTGCTCAAACTGGGCCTGAACCAGCGGCTTAGCTCTTCCGTAAAATCAGCATCCGAAAAAGCGGCCTCAGTCGCCTCACCGCAAATTTTTATCAAAGACTGTCTTAACTTTTTGTCGCTTACAAAATCAATTTTAAGATCCTGATTCTCATTATTTTTCATGGTAGCCACAAAGTCTCCGGGAACTGCTCTATCAGCATAATCACTGCGGTTAACGTGACGCCAAAGGATGGCTCCGGCCAGAGAATTACCTTCCGGCTTCGTTTGTGGATTTTTTTGAGAAAACTCTATGCGGCTGACAAAAAGCGGCTCAGAGGTTTCCGGAAAATAAGTCACCAGCGCGTTCAAGCCGTAATAATCCGAGGCAACAAGAATATTTTCTATCGCACAACCAATACTTATAAAAAACTGGCGCCCGTCGGAATCAGAAGCCTTAAGAGTCCTGGCCTCATTACCATACACTTCAATATAATTGTCCCCTGTGCGAAATAACCATGGCTGAGTGTTATGGTTTGATGGAGCCAATACCGCAAAATTAAGCAGAAACCTGACGCGTTCTCCTTCTTTTTTCGCACTCCAAAAATCTTCTAGTTTAAAGTCTGGTCGGTTAATCATTTAATCAACAAACCGCGCGGAGCAGGAGAATGGGTCTTATAAGTCGAGGACTGATTTTATCCTGCCAACAATCAAGTCCAAATCATCGGTCTTACTCAAGAAATCTTCCATACCCATATCACGACTTATTTTTTTGTTATCGCCCCCGAATCCCGGCCAGGGGTCTCTTAAGCTAGACAAAAACAGAACCCTCACACCCCTCGTCTTGGGGTTGTTCTTTATCGCGAGCGCCACGTCGGTACCCATCATTCCCGGCATATTAATATCCATCAATATTAAATCCGGAGTAAGGCCCTCGGCCTTCTCCAAACCCTCTTCCCCGTTACACGCCAAAACAACATCAAACCCTTCGGCTTTGAGCTTTAAAGAAATCACCTCCGTAAAATTTTCATCGTCATCCACAACCAAAACAAGCGGGTGCGCGCACATCTTATAAAAATGACTTTATTTTTTGGATTAGCAAGTCCAAGTCATCTGTTTTTCTGATGTAGCCGGAGGCGCCGGATTCCTGAGCGAATTTATTGTTTATGTTTTGAATCTCCGGACGTACATCGCCCATATTAGTGAGAAACAGCACTTTAATATCGGCTGTGTCCGCGTCTTTTTTGAGA
>Ga0209542_10014573_pt1 | contig 13358 bp, 14 predicted proteins | sample RifCSPhighO2_01_FD_184028 | JGI IMG/M metagenome (GOLD analysis project Ga0209542, IMG submission 184028) | Soil microbial communities from Rifle, Colorado - Rifle CSP2_plank highO2_0.1 (SPAdes) (version 2) | ecosystem: Environmental > Terrestrial > Deep subsurface > Rock core/Sediment ... | reverse complement strand
TAAATCTTCTTCATTCAAAGCCACAAAAGCATTTTCCTCTTCCGCAGCGTCAAGATATTCTATGATCCCCTGTTCAATAAGTTCGCTCCACTTCAACTTGCCTTCTTCAAGCATTAAAATATGTTCGTCTTTAATCTTTGCCGCTCCATTTTCAGCAATTATCAACGGCCTCAAAACTCTTCCTACTTCAACAGAAATAGTTACTTGCTCCAAAACGTCATCGTTCCTGACGCTTAATTGGTAAGGAAACTCTCTGGCTCTTCTCAGCTCTCTTACTTTCTTCACGAAATCATCAGGATTCTCAACCTTGCCGACGAATCTCCCATTAAAGAATACATCTGTTCCTTTTTCGCCAAGTCCCGCCTGCACAAATTTTTTCATAGTTTCTTTTTCGTCAATTTCAACAGCAGTTGAAATTCTTGCAAGAAGAGCTAAGTTCTTTCTTAATCCAATCTCTGTTCCCTCAGGCGTTTCAATCGGGCAGAATCTTCCGTAATGTGTCGGATGCAGTGTTCTTGCCGCAAAATTCTCCTGTTCACCGGGAAGCATAGAAGAAACTTTTTGCAGCTGCGACAAAACTCTCAGATAATTTGTTTTGTTCATATTCTGAGTAACTCCGCTTCTTTCCCCAATCCAGCTTCCAGTCGCAATCGCGCTCTCAATTCTGTGCGTGAACAAAGTTGACTTTGCAATTGTCTTAAGTGAATAAAACTTTTTCCTCTTTGAAATTTTCTGCAGCGAATACTGGACATCTCTAACCAAAATATTAAGATTAACCCTGAACAAGTCAGTAATCAAATCTCCGGACAATTTGACTCTCTTATTTGCATAATGGTCCTTGTCGGTTCTTATGCTTGAATCTTCTTTAGCCCTCAGGAAAATTTTAAGCAGTCTGCATAAAGTCAGCGCCTTGTCTCTCCTTGAATTTTTGTCGTTTCCGATATGCGGCAGAAGGAAAGAATCAATTCTCTGCTTGACTCTGTCGAGAATTTCTTTCTTAGTTCCCTGAATGTTTGATTTCTCCGCAATATACATCATCGCGTCTTCTGCTGTCTGGAGATTTGCATACTCGTAAAGATTCACAATAAGGCAGTCGCTTTCATGTCCAATGTTCTGGGAAATTTCAGCTTCCTTCACCATGCCGAGAGCTTTCAAAACAACAATCACAGGAACGTTTCTCAATCTTGAAAAAGTAATTTCAAGAATTCCTTCCTTAATTTCAGAAATTGTCGTCGGAATTCTGTAAGAGCCTCTTTGCGAGAACAATCTGAGAGTAAGCCCCTGCCTTCCCTCATCAATAAACGGCTGGTTAGGTGCAAGGTCTTCTGACATGACAATAACTCTTTCATTTCCGTTGATTATAAAATATCCGCCAGTGTCAAGAGGGTCCATGTAATTCTCTCTAAGCTCTTCCCTGTTCATCCCGTGAATATTGCACGTCTCGCTCTTCACGATAACCGGAATTCTCCCAATTTCAACTTCTGTGCTGTCTGTCTGGTTCTCAAACTTAACGCTGAGTTCAACAAAGACAGGCGCTGAATAGGTAAGATTTCTAAGTCTTGCAATTGCAGGCGTAATTAAAGTCGTGCTTCCGTCTGCTTCAATAATATTTGGCTTTCCGATTCTTACCTTGCCGAGTTTTATGTCAACATCCTCGTTTTCAATGCTCTCGTTAACCTCGTTGACAACCTGCTGCATCCTATTTTTTATGAAGTTATTGAAAGAAATAATGTTGGATTCAACTAAAGAATGCTGCTCAAGATATTTCTCAACCAAAATATTTTTTTTCCTGTCCATCATACAACAACCCTAAAATAAAGATTTATTTTATCGCCCTCTTTCCTTTCCAGCTTAACGACATCTCCTGCAGTGCAGTTTTCCGGGATGCCTGCGTCGTCGGATTTTATCTTCGGCAACTGATTAAGAGCAATGTTGTATTTGACAAGTAGTTTCTTTACTTCATCTGGTTTCAACTTTGTGGCTTTTGGCTGTAGGATATGCATATGGCTTGATGCGATTATAATTTATCTGATGAGCAATGGTATTAATGTCTGAAATTGGCTTTTTAAAACTTTCGCCCATCCCAGCTATATCTGAGAATCGGAATTTCTCTTATTTTTCCTGGATTTTACTAGTTAATGAATTATATAAACCTTATGAAGATTCATTGAATAACTTTAAATAGGAAATTTTTCTTTGGTTGTTGTTATTGGCTCCGTAGCTCAGCCCGGTTAGAGCACTGGCCTTTTAAGCCAGGTGTCGCGGGTTCAACTCCCGTCGGGGCCATTGTCAGTCCCGACCCTAAAACCTGGAACGCAAAACCCAGAGAGGTTTTGCTCAACTCCCGTCGGAGCCATTTTATAATTACAAGGTAATAATGTCGCCGATAACTTCCTTAGCAGTCATCAGCCAAACCAATCCGGCAGGCAGGGTATCGGGATGTCCTTCCTCTCTGTTTACAACAACACCATATTTTATTATCTCTACCCCCATAGGTAAAAGTATTTCTGTTGCTTTCCTCAAACTGCCCCCGCTTGTAAAAACATCATCAGGAATAATTATTTTATCCGACTGGTCTGGTTCATAACCCTCTATAAGTTTTTGTGTTCCATGACCCTTTGGCTCGTCCCTAATTTGAATTAAGTTTAATCCATGTCTTGAGGAAATTACATCAGCCAACGGCCTTCCTCCATAACCATAACCAGCCACGCATGTTGCTTTTTTATCACAATCCATATCCAAATATAATGCATCAGCTAAGCTATTCAATAATCCAGGATCTCCGTATGCTCTTTTCACATCAAGATAAAACTTTGATTTCTTGCCGCTTCTCAATGTAAAATCTCCTCGCAACAAACTAACTTCTCTTACTCTAGAAATTAAATCATTTCTTAGTTTTTCATCAATCACGAATGTTCAGAATATGCCTAACTTAAATAATTATCTCATCAAACAAAAGTAGTCACTTCGCCTTCTTAATCCTCTCAATCAATTCTTCCTTAGAAACAACCCCAACAAACCTGTCAATCTGCTGTCCGTCCCTAAAAATAATTGTCGTCGGAATTGACATAACCTGAAATCTCTGCGCAAGTTCAGAATTGTCGTCTACATTAACCTTCCCGAATTTTGCCTTGTCTTTCATCTCACTGCTTGCCTCTTCAAAAATCGGCGCCATCATTATGCACGGCCCGCACCATTCCGCCCAAAAATCAACAACTGCCTTGTCTGAGGATTTCACAAACGCGTTGAAGTTGTCGCCGTCAAGTTCCTTTATTTTGCTTGTCATTTTTTATAAAAAAAAGGAATGTTAATAAATCTTTCCCTACATCCTAGACAAATTGTAAACAAACCCCCTCTCTCCATCGCTTACAACTCTAACCATCTCTCCTGTTTCTACCGGGGCTTTTTTGTCTTCTTCAAAAATAGGTTCTTTTGCATTATATACTGCATGATTCAGGCAAGCCTGACAATTCAAGTAAAGCAAACCCTTCTTTCTAGCAATTTCTAAGTCGTGATGTTTTCCTAAATCAGTATAAGCAATAACAGCTCTTTTATTAGTGGTATCATAGTCAATGTTGCAGTTGAAAAATTCAATGTAAGGAGTTACGAGAACATAACCTTGGGGATGTGTTGCGTCAAATTCTCTAATACCATCACATTCTAATCCGATACTTTCAAGGTGTCCGACAAAAAAGGCTTCTCCTGTAAAATCTCCGACAGAGTTAGGATTAAAAGTTGTAGCAATCAAACCTCTTTCATCTAATTCAGGCATCTGAAATTTTTCATCATATACTACTTTAGTTAATTTTCTCGCTTGCAAAGCCCAGATTTTTACATCTAAGTCATCTTTATACGGCGAAGATATAAACTCAAGAATAATCGGATATCCAAATTCATTTTCTACTTTAACTGCAAGATCTGCTAGCGCACCCACTTCTTTATTCCTCGACCATCCATAATAATTATCAACCGAAACAGCGATTGGACTGTCGTCATCAACAAAAATACTACCATCAACGTAATGTTTTCTTGGCAGAATGTCAACGTGAACTATCTCTTCGCCACCCGCCTTCCCTTCCCTTACTACTTTAGTAATGTCCCTAGCAGCAGGAAATTTTGAATAAACAACCCCTGTATGTTCCCCGTCATTAATCATTGGTTGAACAATCACAGGCATCCTCCCGTCCAATTCAATACCAACATCTCTTGAATATCTTTGGGCTTTGTAAGAAGTTGCGCTAATCCTGACTTCCCTAATAACCCTAACGAGTCTGTCTAATGGGACGTTCAAATATGTATCAAAAATCCCATCAAAACTATGTTCTCCAGTATCTTCTAAAGCCGACGATGAACGAACAGCAAAAGTTTCTCCTCCTAAACTCCTCGTTCTCTCTCTTATTTCTCCATGATTTTCAGCCAAACTTATCTCTGACGGAACAACAAAAAAAGATGGAACTATCACATTCACCTTGTACAACTCATTTAGTTTATCTTCCAGATTCTTCAGTTTTAACAATCCATGAGCCTTGCCACCGACTATCTCAATCGGAGATTCTGTCTCTGTATCTGAAATCAATCCAGTCATAAATCTTTTCAAAAATATATCTTAATAAATCTTTCCCCAATTCTCAAAGAAATCAGTTAACTCAGTCAACTTATAACACAGCCAGTCTATAATGGAAGACTTAATTTTTCACAAACGCTATTAATTCATGTCATAATCAATTGGAAATACCTCAGGCAATATACAATCGTCTCGAATTTATATTAATTATTTTTTATGCTTGGAGATTATTTGTGTCTTATGCTATAGATTAATTAAAAGACGATAGACATACAGCAATCGCCTCGAATTTACATTAACTATTTTTTTGTTGTGGGCAAACAGTTGCATCCTTTTTTATAACCCTGAATTGAAATCCCTTCAATGAATAACAATAAATATTCTTCTCTCTTCTCAATAAAATGAACAAATCCCAATTAATAAATTCCCTAAAACAAGAAGGCTTCCCCAAAGAAATCCTAAATGCATTCGGCAAAGTCCCAAGAGAAAACTTCATCTCTGAAGAAATAAGAGAAGAAGCATACGACGACAAAGCACTCCTCCTTGAAAACGGCGCGACAATCTCACAGCCATACACAATCGCCTTCATGCTTGACTTATTAGAAATAAAGCCAAACCAAAAAATATTAGAAATCGGTTCAGGCTGCGGTTACGTTCTCGCGCTCATCGGCGAACTTTCCCCAAACTCAGAAATATATGGAATCGAAATTCTCCAATCTCTTGCAAAAAAATCCAAATCCCTTCTTTCCAAATACTCCAACATAAAAATAATAAACAAAAATGGACACAAAGGACTTTCATCTCATGCTCCCTTTGACAGAATTCTAATCAGCGCAGCAGCCGGCTCTCTCCCAAAACATCTTATCGACCAGCTTTCCCCAGAAGGAATTATTGTCGCGCCGGTAAAAAACTCAATCTACAAAATAACTCGCAAAGAAGTTAAAGAATTCCCCGGATTTGTTTTCGTTCCCTTGAAGAAATAGATAATTTTATTAAACTCAGTAATCACATGGATATATAGAATATTTTGACTGGGACGATATTAAATTTCTAGTAGACGAAAAGCTGCTGGCAGAAGATTGGCTAAGCCCCGAGGACGAAGAAGCTTTCGCTTATCTCCAATGACAGAAAGATTTATATAACACATAGTATAACATTATATAACTAAATATATAACATTAAAATGAAATCCTTAACAAGAACGAGGGCGGTCGGCGGTTCACTAATCGTTACCATCCCTAGAGAAATTGTGAAAGAGCAGATGTTAAGAGAAAATGAATTAGTAGAAATAGAAGTAAAAAAACAAAGAAGAGATTTTTTCGGTGTATTGAAAGGTATCGGGAAGTTCACAGAAAAAGACAGAATGGAAGATAGACTTTAATGAGATATATAATTGACTCATCAGCATGGATAGATTACTTAGAAGGCGAAGAGCTCGGAGAGGAAGTTAGAAAGATTATCCTGTCTAATAATGAGATTTATGTCTCTAATCTAATAATAGCAGAGGTAATAAGTTATATCCAACGAAAAAAAGGAAATACGCAATTAGCCTATTCTTCAATAACATCAAATTCAGAAATTGCTGAACTAACTCCCGAGATAGCAAAAGAAGCAGGACTTTTACACGCAGAAATGAAAGTCAAATCAAAAAATTTCGGATTGGTTGATGCGTTTATCCTTGTCTTGGCAAAAAAAATTAATGCCAAAATACTCACTGCCGACGAACATTTCAGAAATTTCAAAGAAGCTATCTTTGTGAGATAATCTTTAGCCATGCCCCTCAAACCATACAAAAAACAAAATAACTAGCACAGCGACAATTAAAATCCCCATTGCCAGAGATAAAAACCCACCGACAACTCCACTTTCTTCAATTTCGCCGTAAACAACATTCGCCTCCCGCCAAGAAATCATCCCGATTGCTAAAATCAAAACAGCCAAAATTCCTGCAAGAACAAAAAGCCTGCGGGTTGATTTTTTCATCTCAAATAAAAGAATGAAGAGATTATAAAATTATGCACAAACGCAGGCCCCGCTCAACTCGCAAAAGCAGTTCATTATATATCCAAAGTCAGGAACACAGCGATATTCTAAATTCACAGTGTCCTCGGAAAGACAGCTGTATCCGGCAGAACAATCGTCTGCGGAATCGCAGCTCTCAAAATCTTCCCAGTTCATATCAACTTTGCAATAAACATAATTCCCAGTCCCAGAAGGCGGGAACGGCACGCCAGTTTTAGTATATCCGTCAGGACACTCGCACTGAACGCTGTCCAAGAAAACGCCATTAGTGCAAATCGCGCCCGCATTTTCAACTTCTCCAGAATCACTCGGCGCAAAATAATACCCTGCAAAAAACGAAACAATCATTAATGCAATGACAATTAATATCTTAAATTTCATTTAAGTCAAAGCAGCCAATTGTTTATAAATTTATTCCCAAATAGTTATCTCGGTAAAATAATATCGGTCGTGAGTTTTTGCTTTTTACTCTTACGCTAAAAAAAGATATTAAATTTTAATCTTTGTTCTTAATTTATGCTGTAGCCAATCTAGATTAATAAAAACACCAGAGGCAATATACAATCGTCTCGAATTTAAGTTAATTATGCTCTTGTAATAGGCAAACTTTTGCTTCTTGTTCTATAATCAATCACAACTCCTTTCAAATTAAACTTAAATCATCTAAATCCTACGATGATCCTCTATGAACTGCCCCATTTTATTTCTTGCATCTTCTACCGACTCATAAGCATAGCACTCAAACGGCGTTGTCACATATCTCGAACCCTGTTTTCCTTGCGTATATGCCGAAACGCTTTTCTCCAATCCTCTCTTCAATAAACACAATACCGGTCTTCCCAAATGTACCATATCAGAAATTTCCCCTCCAACTCCCAAACTAGGATTGCTAATCTCAAAAATCCCAATTTCTGCTCTCACTAAGAAACCATAATCTCTGTCGTGGATTTGGATATTTGTATTCGGAGCTTCATCCTCTTCAAATGTGGCGCTTGTTTGATGTTCTGTCACTAGTTGATGTCCTAAATCTTTCACAGACATCTGAATTCTTCTTAAGTCTTCTTGAGACACAGAACCAAATCCGCTTCGCATAGAACACCCAAAGTAAATCTCTGCCTTACAAAACAATGATTAAACTTATTCTTAAGTATTATTGTCCTGCAAAATAATATCCCTCAATCAAGAAGATAGTTATCTCGGTAAAATCATACTTTGTGCCTCTGATGGCTTAATCACTTAACCCCTTGAGATTATTAATCGGATTTTGCATTAACTATTTCCCATAAAAAACAATCCAACACCTTACCTTCAATTATCTTCTCCTTCTTCATCACACCTACTTTTCTAAAACCTAATTTTTCCAATAATTTATTAGAAGCCTTGTTATCAACTAACACATCAGCAGAAACTTTATTTAAATTTAATTTGTTAAAGGCCAAGTCTAAAACAGATTTAACTGCTTCATAAGTCAATCCTTTCCCCCTATAATTTTTGCCAATCCAAAATCCTATTTTGGCTTTTTTATCTTTCTTATTAATGTCATATAAGTCAACTATTCCTACGGCTTTTTTAATTTCTTTTGGAACTATGCAAAATACTATAACTCCATTTTCTTTCTTCTTAGACTCATTATTGAGCCACGAAATTATTTTTTTAGCTTTAACTTGAGTAAACGGATACGGAATGTACCACGTGTAATAAAACATAGATTTTTCATTGCCGTTTTTCGCTAAACTTTCAGAGTCATTAATATTTGGCTTGCGAAGAACAACTCTCTCTGTTTCAATTTTCATATTAACATTAACTAATCATTCCCCGCACCCGCTCCTAATAGTTTGGTTGCACGAAGTGCACATAATCTCACAACGTCCTATCCTCTTAGCCGGCCCCCCGCAAATTGAACAAGTCAATCCCTCATTCCCAAACTTCTCAAGCGAAGCCTGCTCCTCGTCAACAGAAGATTCAAAACCTCCAACTTTAATTCCACCTGCGCTGGTTCCAAAATTATTCAGCATAAACTGCGCAACATAATCAACAATCGACGACGCAGAACGAATCTGAGTCATTTCTCCGTCTATAGAACCCCCGCCGGTATTCTTTACAAATCCCGCCGGCTCAAATTTCTGATATCGGAACCTTCCAAAAACATCAGAGACAGAAGCCCCATACTGCAAATTAATAGAGCATGAAGTCGCCCATGCATCCATCAAACCCCTAATAGTTGAACCTTGCTTATGCATAGTCACAAAAACCTCGCCAGGTTTGCCCTCGTCATAAAGCCCGACAGTCAGGTATCCCTCATGCCCGGCAATCTCAAACTTATGCGTTATTGAATTTCTTGTCTGAGGCAGTCTCATTCTCCCGATTTTCTCAATAACTTTTTCTTCCCTATTTTTCTTTGTGTTCAACGGCTGAGCCATCTTGCTGTTCTCTCTGTAAATTGCAACTGCCTTCAATCCCTGCTCCCACGCATAAACATACGCATCAGCAATGTCCTTCGCACTTGCGTCCTCAGGCATATTAATCGTCTTTGAAATAGAGCCGGAAATAAACGGCTGAGCAACTCCCATCATTTTCACATGTCCCTTGTAATTTATACTTCTCTTCCCTTTTCCTGGTTTGAACGCGCAGTCAAAAACAGGCAGATGCTCATCTCTCAAATCCGGCGCGTCTTCAATCATGTCGTTCTCATTAATGTATGTAATTATCCTCTTCACAGCCCCCTCGTCATAACCCAAAGTCCTGAGTCCTCTCGCAACAGAATTGTTCACTATCTTCAGCATTCCGCCGCCCGCAAGAATTTTGTATTTGACTAAAGCAATATCCGGCTCAATTCCCGTCGTGTCGCAGTCCATCATAAATGCAATCGTTCCAGTCGGCGCAAGAACAGTCGCCTGAGAATTTCTGTAGCCATATTTTTCCCCAAGCTCAATCGCCTCAGTCCAGACATCCCACGCATCGTTAACAAGATACCTGAGCTCAGAAGGCATTGCCTCAACATTAATTTTCTTAACTTCCTCCCTGTGCATTTCCATCACCCTCAGCATAGAATCTCTATTCTCTTCAAATCTCGGAAACGCCCCAACTTTTTTTGCAATAAGAGCAGACGTCTTATACGCCTCGCCAGTCATTATCGCAGTCACAGCCGCAGCAACACTTCTGCCTGAATCAGAATCATAAGGAAGCCCGAGAGACATCAGCATCGCCCCAAGATTTGCATAACCCAAGCCAAGAGGACGGAAGTCGTGCGAATTTCTCGCAATCTTCTCAGTCGGGTACGACGCGCCGTCAACAATCAATTCCATCGAAGTAATAAATGTCTTTACTATTTTCTTGAATTTTTCAACGTCAAACCTTCCGTCTGCGTCCATGAACTTCATTAAATTTATAGAAGCAAGATTGCACGCCGTGTCGTCCAGAAAAGCGTACTCAGAGCACGGGTTCGTCGCATTTATCCTGCCAGACGCCTTGCACGTGTGCCACTTGTTGAATAAAGTGTCAAACTGCATACCCGGATCTCCGCAAATGTATGTCCCCTCTGCAATTTTGTTGAGTATTTCGCGGGCTTCAAACGTCTCGCATGTCTCGCCTGTCTTTACATACTTCGTGCTCCATTTCTCGCCTCTCTTAACAGACTCCATGAAAATGTCAGGCACTCTTACGCTCATGTTGCAGTTCTGGAAAGCAATCGTCGAATATGCATCGCCGTCAACCCCGTTTGAAAATCCTGCCTCAATCAAAGCCCACGCCTTTTTCTCCTCCTTCTGTTTCGCTTCAATAAAATTAATCACATCAGGATGGTCTACATTCAGAATTTCCATCTTCGCCGCCCTTCTTGTTTTCCCGCCTGATTTTATTATCCCGGCATAAGCGTCATATCCCCTCATGAAACTAACAGGCCCCGAAGCCCTGCCGCCGCCAGTTAGTGTTTCCTTAGACGAGCGCAGCGTGCTCCTGTTTGTCCCCGTTCCGCTTCCCGCCTTGAACAAATTTGCCTCGGCAAGCTGAACTTCCATTATTGAATCCATGTCGTCTTTTATGCTTTGGATAAAGCATGCAGAGCACTGAGGTCTGTCGTCAGTCTTCATCGCCTGAACAATTTTGCTTCTCTCTGCGTCCCATCTCCACGCCGAAACTCCGCCTGCATTTGAGTCATACTCTTGAATCCCAGCATTAAACCAAACAGGAGAATTAAACACAGCAATCTGGTTAAGGCAAATCGCAGCAACCTCGTCCCTCAGCACTCCAGCCTCGTCAGCATTGAAATATCCCTGCTTCAATCCCTGCCTGCCCATGAACTTGCTCACCCTCGCAATCAACTGTTCAACAGAATTTTCCCTCTCGCCTTTTTTCTGGTCTCCCCAAAAGTATTTGCTTGCCACAACCTTGATAGCCAGAGCACTCCAGAAATTCGGCCTCTGAACATTTTTCTGAGTGAATGCAGCATTTCCCTTTTCGTCCGTAACGCTGACATCTTCAGAAATCCAGTTTATCGGATTCCCATACAAGTCAAATTTGAAAACATCTTTTCCGTCGTGGCTGAAGAATCTGTTTATTTTCAGTTCCTGCTCAAGCACCCCGCCAGTAATCTCTTCGCTTCTCTGCTCAGCTTCCCAATTATTCATCTTGCCCGCATCGCCGAATTTTGCCTCTTTTTCCATTTTTTATTTGCCTCTTTTTATTTTTTATTATGATTTAATATGATTATCATTCTATACCTGCCAATTAACAGCTAAAATATAATCATCAACAAATCCGTACTCTTCCACCTTATTATTTTCTCTAACCATCATTTTAGTTTCTTCTTGCCTCTTTTTATCTTTTGTTATTGTGAAACATAATCTTCCCGCCCCCGCCCAAACTAATTAATATAAAATTAATAATACCCAAATTACTCACGCCCCTCAAACTCATATCTTTTCTATTCATCTTTTCTTGCCTCTTTTGTTGAACCCATTCCCTTTATCTAACCTCTGCGTTTACTTTCTTTTATCTATATCCTGTCATCACTTCTTTAACAACGTTTTAATTTCCTCCCTGAAATCCCCAATATCAGTAAAATCTTTGTAAACAGAAGCAAACCTTATGTAAGCAACCTTATCAAGTTTTTTCAGCTCTTTCGCAACCAGCCCCCCGATAAACTCGCTCGAAACTTCCTTCCCTTTTCTTCTTAACTTTTCTTCAACGTTTATCATCATCTTATCAATTTTTTCTGTTTCTATTGGCCTTTTTTCGCACGCCTTCACCACGCCAGCCCGCATTTTCTCGCTGTCGAACATTTCCCGCCGCCCATCTTTTTTAACGACCCGCAGTTCCGCCCTTTCAGCAGACTCTTTCGTGTTGAACCTCTTTTCGCATTTCAGGCATTCACGCCTTCTTTTTATCTCGCCCTCAACGTCCCGTTTGTCTATCACTTTCGTCTCATCATGCAGGCAGTAAGGGCATCTCATTTTCCCAACATCTTGTGTTCTTCTCTCGAAAAAACCCAATAACTTGGGTTAAACACCCCCAGAATAAATTAAAACTCTATTTAAAGATTTCCATACTTTTTATTTTACCGACGATAAAATCCCCGTAAATGGAATTTTTCTTTCAAGAGTGACAAAACACAGAGTTCTGTTAATTACTGGGCAATTAACAAAAATTAGCGAGGTTATAGATTGCTAAATAGTTTGATAATAACTCTAATACTAAAATAGATTAATTAAGGATTATTACAAACGATAAATGAGACATTAGCCAATATCTATAGCAAGAGACATTAGTAATTTACTAAAATTTTTCATTTAAGCCACAGCGAACCAGGGTTAATTGAAAACACCATCGGTAATATAAAACGTTTCGAATCTATGTTAATTATTTTTGTGATGGGCAAACATTTACGTCTCGTGCTATAAAAATTAAATAGTTGATTATGATTTGTATTAACCACATAATTTTTTATATAAACCAATTCAACCCCTCAGTCCCAACTACACCCCAATAAAAAATAAAGAATAAACAAAAAAGAAAAATAAATTTATCTCTTTGCCATTACAAATACGTTCTTGATAGCAACGATAATTGTAGCTGGAACAAACAGAATCAACAACGCAGTCAGAATATTTCCGAGCATTGGTATCGCCTGCGTTACACTCTGTCCGAATGTTGCTACAATAACTAGCACAACAGACGACATTAAGAAGTGACTGGTTTCTTCGTCAGCAATGTTGAATAGTCCTATCAAAATACCCAAGACTACAAGAACCCATGTAATTGTTCCTCCGAGTGAGCCTAAGAACCCAAAGATAACCGCAAGTATCACGCCTATCAAAAATGCCCATCCTCCGAGCCCGCGTCCTTTTCTCGCCATTTTTCACCTCCTTTTTCTTTTTAGTTGGAAAGGAAATCCTTTCATTTAGTACATTTTAATATATTCTTTAGTTTATATAACTTGCGAAAATAATGATTTCAAAATTAACCAAAACATTAGGAAATTATTTTATCAACCAAGGCCATAGTTAACATAAATCGAAACGATTTTATATTACCGACGACATCTTAAATTAATTAAGATTGACTTTGAAAATCAACTCTGAAAATTTTCTTGAGTCTATAATTAAACCAGCTATGTGTAAATATCATTCCATAAATTTTGGAGTGATACCCCATTCATGTTTAGCTCGGTTCAAAACATTCAAGTTATGATTAATCCATCTCAATGTTTCTTCATTTATCCTCGCTGAATCAAGTTTAGAGTATACTTTACTTCCATGCAACATCTTTTTGCTTT
>Ga0209542_10014571_pt1 | contig 13359 bp, 11 predicted proteins | sample RifCSPhighO2_01_FD_184028 | JGI IMG/M metagenome (GOLD analysis project Ga0209542, IMG submission 184028) | Soil microbial communities from Rifle, Colorado - Rifle CSP2_plank highO2_0.1 (SPAdes) (version 2) | ecosystem: Environmental > Terrestrial > Deep subsurface > Rock core/Sediment ... | reverse complement strand
ATTGTAAAGATACAGGTACGCGAACCTGGACAATTTGTATGTCCTGCTGTGCCGGAGGAGTGTCCGCTCCATCGGCCCCGCGAGCGGATAGTACAGCACTGATTGCCGGATGATTTCAGTGTCAATGCTCCTATCATTTATATTGTGGTGGACGACGATGAAGTCCGGATGGGCGTATCTCACCAGATAGACATAGTTCAGGAGGGACTGAAGGGAACTCCACCCTGGCACTCCGAAGTTGAACACACTGACCCTGAGGGAGGAGTTGGCCTCCGCGAGCCTGCTGTTCAGAAACTCCTCCATGTATCGGGGCCAGCCCGTTTCTGTCGTTGAGCCGCCAAGAGCCGCTATCACTATCTTGCCTGTCCTGTTATCCACGGCGAGCAGGCTGAGATATCGCTCCCGCTCCCGAAGGTATCCTTGGCTCACCCATCCGAGGTAGGGGTGGGGCACCATCTTGTACCGGTCGGCTAGGAGCAGCGCATCGAAGCGTTCGAGGCGGGTATCGTTGATCATGGTCAGCACCAGCGCCGAGGAAAGCTCCAGGAACAGCAGCAGTCCTGCGCAATACAACAGGGCGATTTTCCGAAAACTCCTGGGCGAGCGTTCAGTTCTCATGCGCGGCACTGTATCTCTTGAGGACTTCATCGAAAACCTTCACCCCGACAATCTCCCCCTTCAATCTGATTCCCTCTGGCACCCAGTGGACGCAGTCATCCTGGAGGAGATAGTCGTACTGCTCCATCTCCCTATCGAGGTCGACGAGCGGTACGCCGTAAGCAGCGCTCAGATTCCGTAGGAGACTGTTGATGCCCCCAGTCACTGCACGCTCCTCGTCTGGTGGTGGCCATCCGTCCCCACACTTCGAGAAATTGACATACATGGTGGTCATGATAAGGGTGGTGTTGTCAGCTGCCGTGTACGTGATGAAACTCCTATAGGTCTCGGCAAGCAGGACCCCCCTGGAGACATCTAAGGAACCTCCCCCCTCACCGGAGAAGTCTACCCTGAAGAAATCCCTTGCCCCCACATGCCGCTCCTTGAGGTTCAGGTAGCTCGAGAGGCGTGCATCCATCGGAAAGCCATGCTCTTCGCTGCGGACGATATCGGTGCCATACCTGAGACGGTTGTACCCCAAGAGGTAGGTGAATCTCAGCAGCATATAGAATCTGCTCCTCAGCAGAGGGGCAGGCTCACTCCACCTCTCCAGAGGGGGATAGAGGACGGAGAGTTTCAGCATCTCCTCTTTGAAGAAGAAGTCGTTCACGTTGTGGTGGAGAATCGCGAAATCCGGCCTGAGATGCCTGATGGCATACACATAGTTAATGAGTGAGTTCTGAGAGTTCCACCCCCCCACGCCAAAATTGAAGACCTTCACTCTCAACGAGGAATTGATGTTCCTCAGTTGCTCATTTACATATGCCTCGGTTTGGGCAGGATAGCCGTCCTCGGTGGTGGATCCGCCCATGGCCGCAATGTAAATCGTGTTCGGTTCGTTCCTGTCCGCGTGTGAAAGGAGTTCATTCCGCTCCCGCACATAGGCCGGAGTCACCCATCCAAGGTAGGGATGGGGTACGGGGCTAAAAAGCCCCACCGTCCCGTTGAACAGATCGTAGAACCGCTGTCTCTGGACTGGATTGACCACATGGTTGAGCACCAGTCCTGAGGACACCTCCAGAAACAAGAGGGCTGCGAGGAGGGGGAGAACCGCCATTACCCCTTCCCATACGAACTGCTTCATGGCGGACCAGCGTATGCGCTATCCCCTCGCCTGCGGTCGGGCATCATATGCCTTTCGGATGCTGCGGGTGCGGTCGGAGGTTTTTTTCAGTCCTGCCGGATTGCGCAGGTCGCACCCAATGATGCCCGGTCAGAGCGTCAACCGGCATCCGAGGCTGGGCGAGGCAGCAGGCGCTCTCGTCAGGACAACACACGAGTCGATTTCCCAGCCATCCGGGCACTCCCGTGGCGCAAAAGGCCATAGTGCGGCACGAAGAGGATGGTATCTTATTAAATTCTTTCATGCCTTGGCACTGTCATCTTAGCGAATGATTTTGCATTGCAAGTCTAAGAGCCTATTTCGGTAGGCTTGTTGCCCTCCATGTAATAATCCCGAGTGCGGAGTGGAGCATGGCAAGGTAGGACTCCGCTTTTTTCTCCCATCGGATAAGGATGGCCCTGAATCTGTTGAGCCAGCTATGGGTGCACTCCATTCTACCACCCATCGTCTAGCTTTCTTGCGTAGAGATTTCTTCAGTTCTTGTGCTTCCTCTCCCCGCGGCCGCACATGAAGAGTGAATCCGAACTCCTTGCCCAATGCCCGGACTTCATCACCGTGATAGCCCGCATCAAGACAAAGATGCTGCTTGCGATACCAGGTTGGTGTAGGTCGCTCAATCATGATCTGCTCGACCGTTGGTCGAGCAAGTCTCACGTCATGGCGATTCGCTCCCTCAACGACGATGCTGAGGGGGATTCCCTTGGCGTCCGTGAGCACGCTGCGCTTCGTACCACTCTTGGCCCGGTCGACGGGGCTTGGCCCCGTTTTTTCCCTCCGAGCGGAGCCTTGGTGATGGCTCCGCCCATAGCGAGCCACGACCAGTCGATGCCTTTCAGGCGGTCATACCTCAAGAGGCTCCCCTCCAAAACTCTCTGAACACTCCTGCTTCTGTCCACTCCACGAAGCGGCGATAGGAGGATGAACAGCTGCAGATTCCCGTGCCATCAAGCGCATTCCACTGGCAACCAGTACGCAGTACAAAGAGAATGCCATTCATGGCACTCCTGTCGGGGACACGCGGGTTGTGGCACCCGAGGGGATGGGCCGGCCTCGGGGGCAACAGCGGTTCCATTCGTTCCCAAAGCGCATCTGGAATGCGCCAACCGTCATCTTTCACTACAATCCCCATGGGGGATTCCTCCACCCACTCGCATTCCCATTCTACGTAGTTCACGACTATGATCATCGACCACAATCACTTCGAAGCTCGGGTAATCGGAGCGAAAGACAGACTCCAAGCAGGGACCAAGGTGATTCCCATGGTTCCGGTTGGCGATGATGACCGAAATAAGAGGATTCTTCCTGTAAGGCATGTGAGTCCTGCTGACTCATTTCCCTGTGGGTTTTATAAAGATTTATGCAATACGACGGTAGGAAGCCATAAAAATGCACCCGGGAATACCTATACGGGATGGGACTACCCGTGTCGGGTTCGTTCCGGTTGTGCAATGACTCGGCGTGTATGTATCCTTGGAGGGGGCGTTAGTGGTCTGCGGCTCGGTACTATTTGGTCTCCTAGACAATAAAAAAGGTGCAAGGGTCAGAGACAAGTGGCTTATCTTGCTAATCGTTGCCCTTGCATTCCTCATGCGGATTTGGCCATTAGGTTATGTGGATTATAGCGGGGAGAGCAATAAAATCTCCATTATAACATATGACCTCATCCATGGGGGGAAGATTCCGATATATGGCTACAGCAACTGGAACTTCTATGGTTATTATGGCCCTATGCCTCTTTACCTCTTCTCGCTTTTCGCTCTTCTGTCAACAGCGCCATTCTCTCCTGTGCTGTTTACTATCCTACTGAGCACAGTGACAACATACGTGCTGTACCGCATCGGAAGGGACTTCTGGAACAAGCCCGCAGGGTTTATTGCGGCGCTCCTGTGGGCAGCATCTCACTTATCTGTAGTTAGCTCTAGGACAGCTTATATCGCAGACCTCACGCCGGTTTTTGTCTCATTGTTCTTCTATTTCCTCCTTGTTCTGCTTCATAAGAAAAAGCCAACGTACTATGTGCTTCTGTTTCTCTTGGCCGGCATCATCCTCCAGATTCATGCTGCTGCATTTTCGGTCCTGCTTCTCGTCATCCCCGCAATCCTCCTTGGAATGCCCAAAAGCCGGAAAGGGCTCCTCCTCGGCTGTTGCATCCTTCTCATCCTTTTCCTTCCCTACCTCTATTATGAGGCATACCATGGATTCGCTGAAACCCGAAAGATGCTGAAGTTCATCAGTCCTTTTTCCAGCAGAGAACAGATAAGGGCAATTGTTAGCAGGGATGAGAGTTTCTTCTTACAGTATATCAATCCCCTTGAGAAAGAGCCCCGTTCCAATCCGTTTCTCCAGAATATCGCGAATATGTTCTATTTCTGCGAGGATCCTTCCCAGTCTTCTCATTTTGTGGGATTCATGGGGCGCGCTCTGCGCTCCTCCGCAACTATAGCATGGCTGTTGTTCGTTCCCCTTCCTTTCCTTTTTTGCTTGCTGTTGATACGTAAACATAAGGACTCGGGCCCAATCGAGTTCAGGAGCTCGATCCTTCTCCTCCTCTGGTTCTTCACCACCCTGTTCCTCCTCTCGCTCCTTCCCTTTTACAATAGGCATCATTTCCATAGCCTTTCCCTTTCAACAATTCTGCTCTGGGCAGTTGGCTGGGGATGGCTCATTCCTTCACTCATTAAACAATATAACAAATATATACGCCTCTTTGCCTTGCTCTTTGTACTCTCTCTGGCCTTCATCAATGGTACAAGTTGGGCTGCCTTCCATATCAGCAACCCCCGAAATGAGTGCATCGCCATGTCAGCAACCCTTGGTGCATTAGAGGACATCGCTGAAGTTCTTGCCCAGGACCAGCGATTTCGGGAAGAGCCGGAAACGTTGTCAGAGATTGTTTCAGCATATGATACTATCCGCGGTAAACTCGATGGTCTTCAATTTGTTACCATGGATGCAGTACGCAGGCGCGAACAGGCCGGAGGGCAGTTCTTAAACCTCACTGGGAGGTACATCCTCATCCGCGAGCAATCGCTGCCCTTCAGCCTTGCTCCAACGTTATCAACAACCAGGATTGGCACCTCCACCCTTATACGACAACCCGACCTCATAAATACTTCCAGCCTGTTTTTGGCCAAGTCTGGAGACACGAGAGACATTGAATCTGCACGGACGGCGGTCAGCGGCCGTCTTGAACCCTGGAATCTTGGAAAGTCCTGGCCACCTATAGATGTAGATGACTGGAAGTGTATTGAAGAATGCCCACTTGCAGATTCTGACAATCAAGACTGCCAACGCTGTCTCGGCACCTCATCACTATATCTGAGTATCCACATCAGTAGAAACCGCACGGCAAGAACGGCTCTTGTTGTTAGTGAATTGACAGGTGACGAAGCACACGGAATAGAAGCGGTATACTTGAATGATGAGCCCCTCTTTTATAATGGCAGTCTCTCGGTGCCTGGGGAAAGCTGGCGACCGCAGGAAATCCTGATGGACGTGACCGGACGCCTTAATGAGAGCACTAACCTTCTAGAGGTACTCATTGTCAATCAGCTTGGCAGGCTGTGGCCAGATATGCGGCCTGACATATACACCCTCTCTGGAAGTTAGCAATGTGCAGAAGCCATGGTTACGTTCCCCTAGCGAGGGATAGGTTTGTAGTTGTCTCTTCCCGATGGATCCCAAGTTTGACAGTTTCCCCACTATCTTGACGCGGAAATGAGTTTGACAGTTGGGCCGTTTCGGCCCAACTCAGGCGTTTTCTCTCAGGTCACGGCCAAGTTTTGTGCCACAATGAGCCCATTTACGGGGTCAAAGTTCGAGTAGATGCGCCTTTTTGCCCTCTGCGCGGCCCGTTCCACCGTAACTGTCAAATTGGATAGGCTGATTTTGATGGATTTGGGCGAGAGGTGCTTGAGCTTGGGGTGGTCGTAGCGCATGAGCGAGATGATGAGCTGTGCCAGGAACCCCACGAAAATCGCTCCGCAGATGGAATTGTTCGACCATACACGAAGTGGACTGATGTTGATGTCGTTCTTCATCGACTGGAAGATTTTCTCGATGGAGTCTTTCATCCTGTAGATTCTCAGCGCGTCAGCAAGTGTCAAATCCTCGCTCGAAACAAGACAGAAAAAACCTTCCCGACCATTCAATTCGGCAGCTTGCACAAGCTGCCGAGCCTGCTGCTCAGTCAGCCCAGGCAGCTTCGTCTGGTAGGGTAGACCACATCGACAAGCAGATTGTTGATGCGGAAACGCTTGGGTAGCTGCCTGTGTTTCTCGATGCACCGCTGAATCTCCTTTGCTTCCAGGAGCTTCTGCTCCGCCCTGCGGAGCTTCATCTCAATCTGGTTCTGTTTCAGTTGCTCGGAAAAATAGAAGTAGTCTGTCCTGCTCGGATACTTCCGCTTCAGGCCGTACACGCCCTCGTCTCGGTCAATCAGTTCCGCCTTGCTCTTGTTGAAGCGTCTGATGCGCTGGTCATCGCTGAGGTTGAGCTTCTTGGCAGTCATATACTTCATCTTGCTCGCGAGGATTGCCTCCAGATTGGCCTTGCTCTGGCCACCCTTGTCGAAAGTCAGGAGGGAGCCCTGCCTCAGGCAGGGCTCGACCTGCCTGAACGTCTTCATGAAGTGGGATTGATCGTTCGTGTTGCCGGGCATGATGGTCAGCCCGATGGGAACATTGACCGGGCTGCCAATCTCCGCGATGCCGTAGGTGACCTGTTTCTTGTCTGGTCGATGGTCCTGGCTGTAACCGTACGCACCCAAATCGGCTTTCTTGCCCCACAAGACGAGGCTCGTCCAGTCCAGATTCGTGTCGGTATGCGGGAAATCATAGCAGGAAAAGAGTTTCTCCCGCAGGCGGTAGAGCGCCTCTTCGTAGTTCTCGCCGAGAATCTCGAGGACGCGGAAGAGCGTCCTCTCCTCGAATCCATTGATGCTGAACTGTAATAGCACATCGGGGCGGTTGATCCATTCGCTCGCTTTGGTGGTGCTCCTGTTCTCTGTCAGGCGATAGGTCAGAAGTGCTTCGAGCAAGCGGACAATAGGTATCCCGCGCCGCTTGAAGGTCCCGAAGATTCGCTCGAAGCCAAGCTTCGAGCTGTAGGTCTGCACGGCAACCGCCGTGCCGACCGGAAAGGATATATTCTCGTTTGGAATTATCTCGCACGTTCTCAGGGAGGTTTGTGTCATTGCAGCTCAGACTGAACTGAGAACAATTATTTCTGGCTAACTGTCAAACTTGGGATGGAAAGTTTTCATGGCGCTGCGATTGTCCATCGGATCCAAGAGCTGGCCCGGACGAGTCAATCTGCTCCAGCCAGACTCCCGAATCACTACCAGGTGCTCCAGGCACCGTTGAAGATACTTCTGCGGAAAGTGCGTGCAGCCCGGGATCTCCTGAACCTCCTCGATGGATCTTACCCACGCACCATAAAGACAATCGTATTCGAATTCCAGTGGCATGCCTCGGCACCGTTCCATGGCAGACAACACATCGCTTCCGCCAGAACCTCCCCCCACAGGGTTATACATCCGTTCAAAGAGCCTCATACCAATTCCCCGAAAGCAGTATTTCCGATATTCCGCAGACACGTTCAGGCAACCAGAGATTATCGAAGCCATACGGTCAAAATCTGGACGGCCGACTTCAGGGAAGATTCCTCTCAGGCAGTCCAGCTTGTCTGTCCTGTTCACGACAGCGTTGCAAAATGCCACCGCACGTTCGGGTGTCATCCCGATACCCGCCAGATGATGGAAGCAGAGGAAGTCCGGTGAGATGCTAGAGGATTTCTCGCACGCCATGACAATATCCTTCACATCTGATTCGTCCATGACGGCCAACTCGTCCGCAAGGAGGTAGAAGCACTCCGCTTTCCACTTAGGATACCCTATCCCCTCGCAGAAATGCAGGAGGCGATCCCTCGTGCCGTTATAGTCGTCCCTGAGTGACATCACTATCGAGACCGCCACGTAGAACTCACATTCGCCAATGATGCGATCACCCTCGAGCGCATCACATAGTGACCGTGCTGCAGTCGCGTTCTCTTGGGCGAGCAGGCCAACTCTGCTATAGAAGCAGGGGAGGGCGAGCATGGGTTCGACCACTGCACATCCCGGCAAAGGGGTGCGCAAAAGTTCAGGCTCTTGATTGTAGAACTTGTAATAGTAGTCAGAGGTCAACATAAGACGCATGTGGGGGCGGTAGGTAAGCCGCAGACAAACATAGGCAAGGTACGGGTCAGCGATGGAGAGGCACGTTGGACTCGCTGAGGGTGAGTCGCGGAATTCCGGGGGAATCACATCCGGGGAAAGAGCGCGACGGTAATTGCATGCGTCCCTCTCAAGGGAATTCCGCAACTCACTGCAGGAGGCTTCCTTGACACTGACCGCAGGGGTTCCCGAGAGCCTGAGGACCGCTGCTGACAGAACCCCCACCAGCATAAGGAGAATCACGACCGCAGTCCTATAGCTGGGAGGCATTCTGCTCCGCTCCGGAAGACATTCCTGCCAAGGAAATGAATCTCTCGTATTCCTCAAGGGCCTCAGTCATCTTCTGCTCATCCATAGACTTCAGGATGGCTTTGGCTCTTGTTCTTAACGCGGTTGCTTTACGTCTGTTACGATTGAACATGGTGGGCCATTTCCCCTCCCCAAGCACGTCAAACACGTCTGCCATGAGGAACATGGACATCGCCGCCCTCTCGCGATAGTCTATGCGCCCGAGCAACTCCAAAAACACCAGATTGAGTTTCTCCGCTGCAAGCCTCCACTCCCCAAGCGCGCGGTGCACCTCGGCGATACGGCAGAGGGCTCGCGAGCGTTTCCAGGGGTCTTTTATCTGAAGGGCGACCCGCTGCGCTTCTAGGACACCACCCCTGCCAGGGTCCATATGATGGACCTCTAGGTAGGTGCCGGAAAGGACCTCCAGGGCATTGTCCTTTACCCAATAGAATGGTATCGCGGCTGCTTCTTCTTCGGCAAGTGACAGCGCCATAAGAGCTCGTTCTGCGTCATGACCACCAAGACACAGCCTGGAAAAGAAGGCCAGCGCGACGGAGCGCCTCCATGCATCGGAGATGACATTCACGGCCTGGAGTGGGACTCCCCCCTTGTGGACGCTTTCCTTCAGACACTTTATGGTGGCGGCATCAAGGTAAACATACGAACACAGAAACTGCATGGTCTGTTCATAGGGAACCCCTGAGCGGGTGTGAGGCTCTGCCCCTTCAGGGCTATAGTTGAGATAGTGCCTCATCTCTTCATCTACGGGTATCCCTCTGAGCAAGGAAAGGACCTCCTGTTTCCGGTTCGCATAATGGGCATCTATCGCCGGGAGGGATTCTACTGCTCGTTCGAGGATTTCTTGCGAGGTTTTGGTTCCCGCCTCAACCTTCGCAAGCTCCCACGCCACGAGACAGAGATAGTTGGTGAATTTCCAGGGACTCTCTTGCCTTATCTTGTCAAGCAAGGCTAAAGCAACGTTGAGGGTCTGCTCAGCCAGTTCACGCTGACCCATCGCTGCGTACCGGCGTGCCACTTTGCACAATTCTCGGGGTCTCTCCTCTTGCGGTCCGGATTTGACAATCTCCTCGCGTGCTCGCCCCATTGCGAGGCGGTAGCCATCCAGATTTCCCTGTCGCTGCAATCGGACGGCCAGCGCTTGCAGCAGCGAGGACTTCTCGAAAGAATTATCGCTGCTCCCGGCAAGAATCCTTCTTACCTCGACATGCGCGTCAGACACATCTAGAGAGACCATAGCATCAGCACCAGTAGCCCAACCATCCTGAGCGCCACTCCGGTTCGCGTACGTCTCTGGAGGTGAAATTCTCTGGGTGTCTCCGGTACAGTCGGGCGGAAAGGTTCGGTGGAGGAGGCGTGGCGCAAGCCGATATAGCGAGGCAGTACCAAAGCCCTAGAAAAGTTCGTCGTCCTCACCGTCTCGCCCGATATTTCAGCCACTATAAATGTCTTGCCCTCTCGGGGCTCTGTCCGAAGTTCACCATCTCGTGAAGGATAGGGGGAAATAGGGGCTCCACCCCGTTTTGCAGTTTGGAGAACACAAAACGGGGGAGGTGGAGACCCCAGAGTGAGAACCTATGACAAGAACCTTAATAATGTTGTGGCGACGGTCTTCCGCGTTCTCCGTCGGTGGCGGGTACCAGAACACTGGAGCAAGCGGAGAAACGAGAAGTACTCTGTGCACCTCATGATTGCCCTTCTCGTTCTGTTCTGCCTGTCGGACAAGAGCTATCGGCGCTTCACCAGACTGCTGCACGACAGTCCTCCGACTGCCCTCTTGGGATATGTGCTTCCTCCCCGCTCGACGCTGTGGGAAGCGTGGCGACGCATTCCGCCACGCCTGTTGCGGCGCCTTGTACAGTTCAGCGGGAAGGGCGGCAGGGACAAGCTGGGCGCGCTTGACCCCACGCATTTCGAGATATCCAGGCCAAGCGTGTCGTACTGCAAGCGTACCAAGCGCAACCTCATGCGTGATCCCAACCGGAAGGTCACCATCGTCACCGGGACCCGCAGCCTCCGCATCCTCGACGCTGTGCTGTTCAAGGACTATCGGAGGCATGGTCTGGATGACATCCCAAAGCTCATGAACGAGTGGGTCAAGGGGAAGACCGTCGCAGCGGACATGGAGTTTGACGCCGAAGTGCGCTTCCACCAGGCGGTGCTGCAGGCTGGCGGCAAAGGTGTCGTGCCCTTGCGCCACAAAGACGTGCCCGTCTGGCGCACAAATGGGGCGCGACGCAAGCAACTCCGACGGAGATGGCCTGGCCGCAGCTACCGCAGGAGGTCGTTGGCGGAAACCGCCAACTCCATGCTCAAACGCGGCATGGGGACCACGTTACGCGGCCGTACCGTCGGACAGCAGGCCAGGCACTTCTACGCGAAGTGCTTCACCCACAACATCCTCATGAGATGCCCTCAGTGAAACTCCGGACGGAGCCCCTCCGGGATTAACTATTTATATGCACCGTTCCCGGAGAGACCATGCGCCGCGGCCAGCTCACCCTCCTTCTCCTGCTCGGACTGGTTCTGCTCATCATCTTCGGTCTCATCTTCATCCTTCGGAGCAGGCTCATGAACGCCAAGCTCGGGAGCGAGGGCACCTCGGCGGCAAATCCCGCTCTCGTGCGCCGTGCCATCGCGGAGCGAGTGCAGGGCTGCCTCGCCACCGCGACCCAGCAGGCGCTCGTGCTCGCCGGCCTGCAGGGGGGGGTCATTTACGAGTATCTGGTCCCAGGCACCGCGCTTGCCTTTTCCCCTTCAGCGGTGCCGTACGCCGAGTGGTTCCTTCCCTACGGCGGGCATAACGTCTCCTACGGCATCCGTGCATCAGCCGTGGTCCTTCCTCCAGACTACCCGCTTCCCGGCCCACTGGGTTCCCGGCCGCTCCAGGGCTATCTTGGCGAGGAGACGCTCCGCAGGCTCTGCGATTCCGAAGGGGAGAACACCTGGAATCTCAGCGGGGCGCAGTACACCTGCATCTCGTACGACCTGGCGGGGAGCCCGCATTCGGTGCAGGAATACCTGCAGGCATTCATCCTGATGCATCTGCCTGAATGCGTGAATTTCACCGAGGTGGCAAAAGGAGTCACCGTCTCGGTAGGGACGCCCAACGTTACCGTACTGTTCGGGGACGCGGACGTGGAGGTCCAACTCTTCTACCCCGTGGAAGTCCAGGGCGTCGCCGAGCAGGAGCGATTCTCCTACAAGAGTGGGGTGCGTTTCAAAAAGCTCTATGAACTCGCGTACCGGCTCGCCCAGGAGGACACCCGCGACCTTACCCTTGACCTGAGCAGTCAGGAATCAGTGGCAGGGGTGCGGAACTGCCCTACACCTGACAGGGCGAATGTGAACGATGTCTGCCTCAAGCCTGGAATGAATGTCTCCATTGTTGATGCGCCGTGCCTCATGAGCGGACTCTGCTCGGTGAACGCCCACGCAGACATTGTACGCATTACTGATGCAGAGTCGCTCGTCGAGGGCACGCCGTTCGTGCTCCAGTTCGCGAGAGAGAATAGGGCTCCTGCCCTGGACTACGTGGATGAGAGCGAGATGAGCGGTGCCTACCGGACCTATCTCCAGAATGTCTACGGTCTCCGTGAGGACCAGAGAAACCCCTATCTCAAGACCGCCCGGAATCCGTATCCGGGGCTGTATCACATCGCCCTCAATACCGGGGATGCCCTGCAGCTCATCCCGTACGGACTCGACCCGGATGAAGACAATCTCACCTATGAGTATAGCGGCTGGAAGACCCCTGGTGGCATTCCCGGGATTATGGACCCGTTCTATGATACGCCTGTCGCTTACGGTGACGCGGGCGGAGTCGACGGCATCAACTACTGGCAGGATGTCTCGCCGCTCTACAGGCAGAGCGGCAAGGACAGCAGCTATACGACCACTCGCGAGGATGTGGGCTTCAAGATGGTGCGCATCAGCATCCGAGACCCTGCTGGGCTCATGGATTGGCAGGACATAGGGATTATGGTCAATGACCGACCAGATTTCTCCATGGCAGTTGGGGGAGACTGTGGCAGCGGCTACACCTTAAGTCTCTCCTGCGAGGATCGCTTCTTCGCCGATTACCGTGTGGAGATATTCGACAGCATCAATGTCTGTCTCAACCAGACCGTGCCGTCGTGCACCGGCAGCGTGCGCTACGGTGCCCCGGGCGCGCAGTGCGGAGACCGGGTGCGCAGGACACTCTTTGTCCGGGTGAGCGACGAGTTTGGGGCGAGCAGCCAGCAAGTCTTCACCGCGTGCTAGGCGGACGTGCTCATGGCTGCCAGTCCCGGGTGGTCCCGCCGAGATGCCGGTGATTGTTGCCGAGGTCCATACCTCGGCCTTCAGGCCAGGGTTGTTGATTCCCTGCGCCGCGGCCAAGCTCATTTTTTGGTTAGGAACGCAGGACGGGAGAAAGTTTTTAAATCGCCCTGGTGTAGGACAACGCTGAATGGGCATGTTGTCAGGGGGAGGAGTGCTCATAGCTCTACTTGTCGCTCTCTCTCTCCTTCCAGGAGTGAGCGCCGGCTGCTGCGCCAACCCCTCCCTTGTCACCCAAGCAGGATTCACAGAAAGTGACGTCTGCGCCCTGCGGACCATCGTCACCTCCTCGGTCTGTTGCCCGAACGACCCGGCATATTATAACAGTACCGAGTCGCCGAGCTGGGTTCCCGACTCGCAGGCGGACTGCCTTGCGAACTACTTCCACGGCACGGACTGCTCGGCCCTGCAGCGATGCGGGGCCGGATGCTGCTTCGACGTCACCAAGACAGGGGGCTTCTCCGACGTCTGCTACGGAGACACGCAGACGGTCTGCCGGCTGGGTGCGGCGCAGAACGCCTGGACCCTGGGCTGGCAGAATGCCAGCGAGCAGTTCCAGCAGGGGAATCCCTGCTACAGCACTTCCTATGTCGCCGCGCTTGCCCAATGTCCGCTCATCACCGAATGCTCGCGCTACGACAACGACCTGATTGGCTGCACGGGCGCGAACCTGAGCTGCTTCCACTGCCCGGACATCGGTCCCACGAACGGCGCGGGAAGATGCTTTTCTGCATGC
>Ga0209542_10014569_pt1 | contig 13361 bp, 10 predicted proteins | sample RifCSPhighO2_01_FD_184028 | JGI IMG/M metagenome (GOLD analysis project Ga0209542, IMG submission 184028) | Soil microbial communities from Rifle, Colorado - Rifle CSP2_plank highO2_0.1 (SPAdes) (version 2) | ecosystem: Environmental > Terrestrial > Deep subsurface > Rock core/Sediment ... | reverse complement strand
ACATACCCAGCATAAAGTAGCTATAGCAAAAATAGGCGGGAGAAATAAGACGCATCCAATGTCTCATGGTTCTAGAGCAAGAATGAGATTGAGAGGACTAGACAGAGGATATGGTAACCAAGGAAGAACATCTAAGGGAGCAGTTAGTTCCTGGAAGAGATCAGGAGCAAAGATAAGCAAAAAAGTTAATTTAAAACTTACATGTGAAGTATGCAAAAAAAGCCAGATAAGAAATATGGGCAGGGCTAAAAGAATGGAGTTAATACAATAAGATGGAAGTAAATTTAACAGAACCAAAAAGTAATTTTGTTTTAGTGAGATGCCAAAAATGCAAGAATGAACAAATAATATTTAACAAATTATCCTCAGTTGTTAAATGCTTAGTTTGCGATGATGTTCTAGCTGAAGCTACTGGTGGAAAAGGTTTTAGAGGTATTATAATCATGTTCTATAAAAAACAAGGATACCCTGGTAATGGGGAAATAGTTTTATGTACTGTTAATAAGATTTTACTTAATTCTATCTTTGTTTCTTTGGATGAATATAAAAACAGAGAGGGTCTTATACATATATCTGAAGTTTCTCCAGGAAGAATAAGGAATATTAGGGAATTTGTAGTAATTGGTAAAAAAATAGTTTGTAAAGTCCTAAGAGTAGACAGTTATAAGGGCCAAATTGATCTATCTCTAAGAAGGGTTTCTATAAATCTCAAAAAAAATAAATTAAATTCTATTCGCCAAGAGGAAAGAGCAGAAAGGATATTAGAGATTATAGGAAAAAGGTTAAATAAAAATTTGGAGACTATGTATAAAGAGATTGGAGAAAAGATAATTTCCACTTATGGTTCATTAATGAATTGTTTTCAGGCTATTGTAGTAGACAAGTTAGATGTGAAAGGTGAGTTAGCTTTGGACGACAAATTAGCTGAAGTATTAATTACTCTAGTAAAAGATAATATTAAACCACCTGAGATAATCTTAGTTTCTAAACTGGTTATAAGAAGTTATTCTCCAGACGGAATAGAAGATATAAAGAGAGTACTTGATTCAGTAAAAGAAATCGGTAAAAGAAACAAGTATGATCTTGAATTGGCATACTTAGGAGCCCCAAATTACAGATTAAAGATAAGATCTCCAGATTTTAAACAGGCTGAAAAGATACTTAAAAAAATAACAGAAGAATATAATAATATACTGAAGACCTACCATAGCGAAGGAGAGGTTCTAATCGCATGAAAACCAGAATATTAAGATGCAGTAAATGTTTTAATTACACCTTAAAAGAGATTTGCTGCTGTTTAAAGACTAATTCAACTAAACCTGCCAAGTTTAGTTTGGCAGATCATTATGGAAAGTGGAGAAGGGAATACAAAACTAAAAATTAGTTAAGGTTTTTTGCTCTTTTATCTTGTCTTTATCGTCTAAAATCAGTTTACCATATACACCATCATAACCAGCTTTGAGTCTCAGCCTACTTTCCCTATTTTTAATTATTAAATCAGCTAATTTTTCATGAACCACTTTTTTAAGATCCTCTTCTTTTGTACTCATCAAAATATTATATTCGTTTTTGAAGTTTGATATTAACCTGTTATAAATTTCCCAGACTTTTTTTGACTGCAGCTGTTTTATGCTGTAAATGGAGGAAATTAATTCTGTTAAAGGTATTAGTGTCTTGAAATATGGAACCTTAATTGGATTTTCTCTATCTGCTAACTCTTCTATTCTATATTCTACTCCTATTGTCATTTCACTGTTGCATTTTGGACAGGTTTTATTCAATTTTTTAGATTCTTTAAAATTAACATGAACATCGCAATTTCTATGACCGTCTTCGTGATATTTGCCGTATCTCGGATCAGTTTCAATTGTTCCTGACAAACCATTTCCAGTCCTTATAGCCTTGATGATATCCTTATATTTCAAATCACAATCAAAAATAGTTGCTTCCCTTCCTATTCTCCAAGGCCAAAATGAATGCATGTCAGAAAATGAGACTAATTGTAATTTATCCAAAGAGCTAATTCTTCTATTCATAGCAGGATCGCTGCTCATCCCTGTTTCAATTGCATGAATATGCCTTACTTGATCACCAAAACATTCTTGTATCGAATTAAACCCTCCTTTGCTGCCCATTGCACCAAAAAAACTTGTCCAGTTATGGGCAGGTATAATCTCTATGTCACTAGAAATGTTCATTAACATTTCAGTAAATTCAATACAGCTAATTCCAAAAATAGGCCTTCCATCGTAATCAATTCTCCACCTTTTAGTAAATTTATCGATAATCTGGCTAACAACCTCTTTTCCAGGAGCTAAAACAACCAGATGAACTCTCCTACCCTTTCTATCTTGAGTATAAGCTAAAGATAATTCGCTTTGCCAAATAAAAGGAAACTTAGTTTTGCTCCACAAGATACCGTTTTCGTCTTCACTCAGTTCTTTGTTTAAAATCTTGTTCCACTGAGGATGTTGAAAATCTCCGGTTCCTAGCATGTCAATACCTTTTACTTTTGCATAATCTTCATTCTTTTTGAGAGTAATATTCTTAGAACAGGCTCCTGCAAATGCGCTATGTATATGAAAGTCTCCAATAAACTTCATGACAGAATCTAAACCCTATACTTTTATAAATCTTGTTTATAATACTTGGATTTATGGCAATGGATAACTTGGGCAGTAGGTTAAGACAAACCTTAAGCAATATAACCAGAAGTATTTTTATAGATAAAAAACTAATAAATGAATTAATTAAGGATATACAAAGAGCACTTCTTGCAGCAGATGTTAATGTAAAACTAGTTTTTGATTTAACTGAAAAGATAAAGAACAGAGCTTTAGATGAAAAAGAGCCTAAAGGCGTTGATAAAAGAACCTATATTATAAATATCGTTTATGAGGAGTTAGTTAATCTCTTAGGTAAGGAAGAAAAAGGAATAAAAGTAGAGAGAAAAAAACCATTTAAAATTATGATGGTTGGACTTTTTGGTTCTGGGAAATGCGTTCATCCAGAATCTAAAATACAGTTAAGTAACGGAAACATAATTGAAGCACAAAATTTATATGAATTGCATGAAGAGAATCAGGAAAAGCAAAAATTAGAAGATGGAGAGGTTATAGATATTTCAAAACAAAATTTGTTAGTTCCATCATTTAACCAAAATACGCTTAAAATAGAAAATAAGAGAGCAACGCACTTATGGAAACTAAAGGGGAAAGAATTATTACAGGTTTATTTAGATAATGGGAATGATTTTAGCGTAAGAGTCACCCCAGAACATCCGTTTTTTGTATTGAGGGAAGGCAGAGTACAAAAAGTTAGAGCTGACCAACTTAATGAAGATGATGCCATTGCAGTGCCATTTAATTATACCATCCATGGTGAAAATCAGGATTTATTCAAAGAACTTAAAAAGCTAGATATAGATGTTATGGATTACAAATTAGATACCTCAAAAGTAAACATAAAGGATAAGATAATACCTGCATTAAAATTTAGAAGAAATTATTGCCAATTAACAGCTGATTTAAAAAAAGGCATTACCCCCTTATGTTTAATAGATGCTTATGCCGAAGATTCCATAAAGATTAGATTAAGAGGCAGTGAAAAATTTATATCTTTTCCAACTTATTTAAATAAAGAATTAGCGGAATTTTTAGGGTATGTTATAGGCGATGGCCATCTAGGCAAAAATTATGTTGAAATATCAAATGAAGATCAAGAAATAATTAATAGGGTTAACTATCTTTCTAATAAACTATTCAATATTAAAGTTAATACAAAGGTAGATCTCAGAACCAAAAATACACGCCATTTAATCATGAGTTCAAAAACCCTAGTAGAAATTTTAAATAAAATATTTAAAATCCCAATTGGAAAAAAGGGAAAGCACCTTCGTGTGCCCTTACATATCTTAAAAGCAGATAAAATAATTGTTGAGAACTTCTTGCGAGCTTATTTTGATTGCGATGCTTCAGCAACAAACAATACTAGAGGAATAGAGTTATGCTCTGAAAGCAGACAGATTATCAGCGATGTTGCATATCTATTGAATAGATTTAGCATAATATCTTCTATCTCTAAAAAATATATTAATGAAATCCCTTACTGGCGGCTATGTATAAGAGCAAGATACGCAGAATGTTATGCATCCCAAATAAGTTTTTCTGTTAAACATAAAAGGGAAAGAGTTGAAGAATATTCAATAATAGGAAGATTACAGGGTTGTGGCAAACAGGATATGATTCCACTTGGACATTCACTTCATGAATTAAGAGAATCCTTGGGTTTTTCAATAGGAGAAATACAAGAATATGTTACTAGTTATGGCATTTATGAAGAAAAGGGAGAGATATCAAGAGAAAGTCTTGCGGGGGTTGTTGCATTATATCTCCTAAAGAAGAAAGGAAATTTCTTTATAATCTTAGATAATATTAATAAAAATGAAAATATTCTTAGCAACGCTTTTATAAATGGATTTCTTCCAATTCTAAGAAAAAAAGAATTAATAAAAGAAGATAATGGCCAATTAATATTAACAGAAAAAGCGGTTATGTATAAAGAAGGCCTAGGTTATAAACAATATATTTTAGATTTATTTAAAATTTTAGTTAAATCTGATGTATGTTGGTTAAGGATAAAAAAAATAGAAAATATTGCATCTCCAGAATATGTCTATGATTTAACGGTAGAGGATAACCATAGTTTCATTGCTGATAATATTATAGTTCACAATACAACCAGCATAGGCAAATTATCAAAGTATTACAGCAAGAGAGGATATAAGGTTGCCACATTAGGTCTGGATGTTCACAGACCGGCTGCTCCAGATCAATTAAAACAACTTTGTGATTCAATAAAAATAGATTGTTTTATAGATAAAAAAGAAAAAGATCCCTTAAAGATATGGAAAACATATGAGGATGAGTATAAGAATTATGATATGTTGATTATAGATACTGCTGGCAGAGCTGCTTTGAGTGAAGATCTATTAGAAGAAATAAGAATTTTATATGATAAGATTAAGCCTGATGAAAATTTATTAGTGATGTCTGCTGATATTGGGCAAGCTGCTCAAAAACAAGCTGAGGCTTTTAATAAAAATGTGAGCATTAGCGGCGTTATAGTAACTAAAATGGATGGAACTGCTAAAGCAGGAGGATCTCTATCTGCCTGTAATGCTGTTAAAGCCCCTATAAAATTCCTTGGTGTTGGTGAGAAGGTAGATGATTTGGAGTTGTATAACCCAGAAGGATTTGTTTCTAGATTACTTGGTATGGGCGATTTAAAGGCTTTGCTTGAGAAAGCTAAAGACGTTATTACAGAAGAGGAGGCAAAAGATATTAGTGAGAAGTTTGTTAAGGGCGAGTTTAATTTAATTGATCTATATCAGCAGATGGAAGCCATGAGTAAAATGGGCCCTTTGGGAAAGGTTATGGAGATGATTCCTGGATTAGGCAGTTTAGAGATGCCTAAGGACTTGTTAAAGGTCCAAGAGGGCAAACTAAAAAAATGGAAGTATGTAATAGATAGCTGTAGAAAAGAAGAATTAGAAAATCCAGATCTCATAGAAAGAAGCAGGATAGAAAGGATAGCTAAAGGAAGCGGGACAACATCAAAAGAAGTTAGGGAATTGCTAAAACAATACAGATTAGGTAAGAAGGTTATGAAAACTGTTGGCGGTAAGGCAATGAGAACAAAAGATATTAATAAATTAGTAAAACAATTTAAAGGAAAAATACCTAAGGGATTGGGAATCTAAAATGCCTGGAGAAGAGGATAATGATATTCTGGATAAAATTAGAAATGATAGCCTTGTAAACTATCTGGATAAAACAATAGAATGCTTAAGGTCAGAATTAGAAAGTGAAGCGTCTTCAATGACTAATGAAAAGATTTCATCTAAGATTGGATTAATCCGTTCTGATATTGCAGATCTTACTAGTGCGATGGATAAGGAATATTATGGTGGTGCTCTTGATCAGATCGAAATAACATATCTTGGAGCAAAGAAGTATGGAAAAAATAATCTACAGAGGAGCTGAAGCTATCTTGTATGAAGATAGTGGAATGTTAGTTAAAGAGCGAATAAGCAAGAGCTATAGATATAAAGAGCTTGATGACAAAATAAGAAAATTAAGAACAAGAGGAGAAGTTAGATTATTAGAGAGGGCATCTAATTTAATCAATGTTCCTAAAGTTTTTACTTCATCAGATAAAGACATGAAAATAGTCATGGAGAAGATAGAAGGAGACTTATTAAGAGACTGCCTGGATAAGTTTGATAAAAATAAATTAGATAAGGTTTGTAATTTAATTGGCGAGGATATTAGAAAATTACATGATGGTGGAGTGATACATGGCGATTTAACAACTTCTAATATATTCTTAGCAGATAATAAGTTATATTTCATTGATTTTGGTTTAGGTTTTATCTCAGATCAAGTAGAGCATAAAGCTGTTGATTTGCATTTGTTAAAGCAAGCATTGGAAAGTAAACACCATACTCATTTTGAAGAGAGCTTTAAAGCAATTTTATCTGGATACAATCCTAGCAAGGAGTTTATAAACAGGTTAAGCAAGGTTGAGGGAAGGGGAAGATATAAGAAAGGTTTATAAAAAGTTAGCGTCCAATTTTGAAAAAATTTAGCTGTTGTGTTACAAATTCTACATTAAAAGATAAAAAATTTATTTTGCAGAAACATTTTTAAATGAAGAATAATTTTAAGTTATGATATAGCCTCGTTAATAGCCCCGTAGAAGAATGTTAAAAACATCTGCGGAATGTAGTGGCCAAGCACACGAGCCTTTGGAGCTCGTAACGGAGGTTCAAATCCTCCCGGGGCTATATCATAATATTTATATACCCATTTAACTTATTTTATTTTATGACAGAAGAAAAGAAAGTTGGTATTATATTTTCTTACTACAGCAAGATAGGCGTTGCAGCTGTGAATTTAACAGATGGTAGCCTAAAAGCAGGAGATACGATTCATATTCTTGGTAATACTACAGATATTACCCAGAAATTAGACTCTATCCAGATAGAACATAGTGTTCTAAAAGAAGCAAAGAAAGGACAAGAAATAGGAATTAAAGTTAGTGATAGAGTAAGACCTCATGATATAGTATATAAAGTAGTTGAGTAAAGCTTATAAAGGAATAATAATTTTTGATTTTTAAGGATAAGTTGGTGAGAACTTGCTTATGCCATGCATAATTTAGTTCTCTCTATTTTATAAAAAATAAATTTCCTTTAATAAAAAATGGCAAGGATGTATTCAAGAAGGAAGGGGAAGTCTGGGAGTAAAAGGCCAGCACCAAGAAAATTAACTTGGGTTAGATATAAACCTAAAGAAGTTGAATTATTAATTGTAAAATTAGCTAAATCTGGAAATACAGCAAGCCAAATTGGTATAATCTTAAGGGACTCTTATGGTATTCCAGATGTTAGATCTATTTTAAATAAAAGAATAACTAAGGTTTTGAAGGATAATACTTTGTTGCAAGAGCTACCAGAAGACTTGGTGGCTCTGATTAGGAGAGAGATAAAAATAATTAAACATAGGGAGACTCATAAAAAAGATCAGACAAGCAAAAGAGGTTTGTTATTAACAAGAAGCAAGATTCATAGACTGGTTAAATATTATAAGAAATCCGGAAGATTACCAAAGGATTGGACTTATGATAGCTCAAAAGCCGGACTTGTTGTAAAATAAAATGAAAGAAGACTTTTTAAACAAATTAAAGGAAGCTGCTGATAAATTTAGAGGCTTAGAGAAAAAACCTATAAGGATTATCTGCCATCACGATAGCGACGGTGTTTGCAGCGCATCAATTTTAACCAAGGCTTTAATCAGAGAAAATCTGGATTTTTCTTTATCGATAGTTAAGGGTTTAACCAAGGATGTTATTAGAAGTTTAAGCTTAGAGGATTATAGTTATTATATCTTTGCTGACTTGGGAAGTGGGCAGATTGAGGCTATTAAAGAAATGTTAAAGGACAGGATAATCTTTATTTTAGACCACCATGAACTACAAGGAGATGCCTCTGGGAATATCTTTCATTTAAATCCTTGCTTGTATGGCATTGATGGCGGAAAAGATATTTGTGGGGCAGGCGTCTCATATCTTTTTTGTAAAACATTAAATGAAGAAAATAAAGATCTAGCTTATTTAGCTGTTATTGGTGCTATTGGAGAGATGCAAGAAAAAAAAGGGTTTGTAGGCTTAAATGATGAGATACTTAATGATGCCCTTTCCTCTGGGAAGTTGGGGGTTAAAAGCGGATTAAGAATGTTTGGTTTCCAAACGAGACCAATCTATAAGGTTTTACAATATAGCACTGACCCTTATATTCCTGGTGTTACAGGCTATGATGTTGGAGCGATTGATTTTTTACAATCCTTAGGCATAGTCTTAAAAGATGAGTATGGAGAATGGAGAAAGTTAGTTAATTTAAATGAAGAAGAGATGAAAAAATTGGTTACAGGAATAATCTTAAGGAGAATGGGTAGTGAGAAATCCCCAGATGATGTACTAGGAAATATTTATTTTTTAGTAGATGAAGAGGATGAAAGCCCAATGAAGGATGCAAGGGAGTTCGCAACATTACTTAATGCCTGTGGCAGATTAGGAAAGGTTTCATTTGGAATTGGGGCTTGCCTTGGTGATAAAACTTTAAAAAATAAGGCTATAAGCCTATTAGATGACTATAAGAAAGAAATCATAAAATCTTTAAATTGGTTTTATGATAACAGGAAATCAAATAAGATCCTAGAAGATAATGGATTCGTTGTTATTAATGCCGAATCTAATGTTAGGGATACTATGGTAGGGACATTAATTTCAATGCTCTCTAGATCAAATTTGTATGCAGATGGTACGGTAATACTATCAATGGCGTATACTTTAGATGGTGAGATAAAAATCAGTTTAAGGTTAGCTGGATATAAAGAACAAGATTTGGATTTAAGAGAATTGATTATGGAGATTATTGGGAAATTAGGCTCTGGTAGCGTTGGCGGACATAAACAAGCAGCAGGCGCTGTTATCTCACAGGATAATGAAGAAAAATTTTTGGAGTATGCAAAAGAAGTTTTACAGAAAAGAGTAGTTAAGTTAATGGTCTAAAATGGCACAAGCAATAACTGGTAAAAAGAAGAAATGGTATAAAATAAATGCTCCTGAAGAATTTAGAAATGCATTTATTGGAGAAAGTTTAGTTAGCGACCCAAATACCTTGATTGGTAAGACTTTGGAAATTAGCCCTGCTTTTTTGATACATGATCCTAAAAAGAGTAATTTCAAAATTAAGTTTAAGATAAAAGAGATAAGAGGAGAAGAGGCTTTTACATCTCTAATGGGATATTATCTTCCATCTACATACATTAAAAGAGCGGTAAGGCCTGGTAAGAGTATAGTTGAGGATTCTTTTAAAGGTAAAACTAAAGACAATCTGGATGTTGTAGCCAAGCCATTTTTAATTACTAGGGCTATTGTTTCAAATTCTATTAAAACCAGTTTAAGGAAAAGATGTAGAGAATATTTAATCAAATATCTCAGTGAAACAGACTATAAGGATATTATGGGTAATTTATTAAATGATAATCTGCAGAGGGATTTAAGGAAGGTTTTGGAGAAGGTTTACCCTCTTACTATATGCCAGTTAAGAGTTTTTGAAAGAAAATAGTAAATCTTTTAAGTGTCTAAACTAGAGTTCTTTTAATGCCACTGTAGCTCAGCCTGGTAGAGCAGCTCACTTGTAATGAGCAGGTCGCCGGTCCAAATCCGGTCAGTGGCTTTTATCGGGCTTGTGGTCTAGTAGCTATGACACCACCTTGACAAAGATATTCAAAATGGTGGAGGTCGTGGGTTCAAATCCCACCAGGCCCATTTAAGAGATAATACCTCTATTAGTAAGTTATTTAAATTTGGGAAATTTGGTTATTTTAGAGATAAAAAAGAGGATTTTATGTGAAAAAGGGCCAAACTGCGGTTTTTATCATAGTAGGTATTATAATTCTAGTTTCTATAGGCACTTTTTTTTATATAAACAAGGTTGTCAGAGAAGGTGGACTGGAATCTGAGAGGGAAAGAGCTTTGTTAGTACCTAAACAGGTTGAACCAGTAAAAATCTTTATTGAAGCATGCCTTGACCAAGTAAGCAGAGAAGGTATCGACCTTATAGGTTTGCAAGGGGGATATAGTAATATGCCTGGAGATGTTTTTGCTGGCGCATCCCAGAATATTTTTTCTAATTCATTACAAATCTTCAGGAATTTGAAGGTCCCTTATTGGTATTATGAAAAAGCAAGCGGTATACAAGAATCTCAGAAACCTTCAAAGGATAATGTAGAGGAAGAACTTAATGATTATATTAATGAAAATTTAGCAGGCTGTGTTAGCGGCATTGGTGTTTTTGAGCCACAAGGATATGAATTTACCTTTGGTGAGGTTGATGCAGAAAGCACTATAAAAACAGATAGTGTTGATTTAGAAGTAGTTTATCCAATAAATGTTAAATTTAAGGATATTGACTTTAATTTTGATAAATTTAATAAATATTTGGATGCTCCATTAGGAAGATTGTATGATCTAGCAGAGAGGATAATGGATAGTGAAGAAAAAACAAACTTTTTAGAAGAGAAGACATTAGATTTCTTAATTATTTATGACGAGATTCCATTTGATTCTGTTGATTTTGAATGTGTACCAAGAGTCTGGAATGTACAAAATGTTGAAAAGGATTTAAAGAATATATTGTCTTTGAATATGCCTAATATTAAAATTGAGAATAGCGCTAATTCTTTTGAAGGTGATAGGAAGTACTTTAATTGGGATTTGGGAAGGGATTATAGAACGATGAGCACTAATTTCATGTTTTCCGGAGAGTGGCCATTTTTCATGAATGTTGAGCCTAATGAAGATGGAGTTTTATCAGGAACTTCCATAAGCGGGAATATAAAAGACTCCTTTGTAAAGTTTGGAACTAGTTTTTTCTGTATGAATAATTACCATTTTGTTTATGATATTAAATATCCTTTATTGGTTATTTTAAGGGACGATAATGCATTTGGTGGAGAAGGTTATACATTCCAATTTGCTATCCAAATAATAATAGATAATAATCAACCTAAGAAAAATGTTTTTGGAAAGGTTATAGAGCTTAAAGATGATTTAAATCTTTGCAGCAATAAAATAACTCCAGTTACTGTAGAGTCTTTACAAGTTAATCCAGATGAAACTTTAAGCCCTCTTGAAGATGTTGATATAGAATTTAAGTGCTTAACAAGCACATGTGATATTGGTAAAACTAGCAGGGATGAATTTGGAGGGTCTTCTTTATTCTCTGATTTTCCTTCTTGTTTAAATGGTTTTGTTGTGGGAAAGAAAGAAGGATTTAAAGAAGATAAGGTTCAACTATCAACTAATCAACCAAGTTCAACTTCTCTTATTTTAGAACCTATATATAAAAAACCGTATGAAGTAAAAGTTATTGATACTGATAGAGGAGTTAGAGATCCTTTTGAGAGCGAGAAGATTGTAATTAGCTTTGATACTCAAGACTATAGCACTACAGCTATTTACCCATCTGAGTCGAATGAAATACAGCTGGTTGATGGAGTTTATAATGTGCTTGGTTATATAACTAGGGAAAGTGAACAAGGTATTACATTGAAAGGAACAACTTTAAGAAAATGCTTTAAAGTTCCACAAAAAAATATCTTTGGTATATTTGGAGCAACAAAAGAAGAATGCACAGATGTTGAAGTTGGCGATACCATATTAAATAATGTTCTTGTCGGAGGGGCAGAGTTTGAATGGATACCATCAAGATTTGATTTAAGCCAGGATAATAAACTAATCCTCTATGTTTATTATAATGGATTCCCATCAACATCGGAAGACGTATTTGATATTTACCAGAAAATAAGCAGCAATAAAGATAAGCCTGCATTTAGCAAACCGCAGTTTAGATTAAAATGAATAACAAATTTACAGCGATACTTTGTACGATTTTGATACTTAGTTTACCATTTACCTATGCACAAGTAGATCCTGGAAGAAGAGCACCTGTACCTGATTTAGGACCAAGAGTTCAGGGAGAAGGAGGTTTTGGTGGATTAGGAGATATCTCAGAAGATATACTGATTGAAGTAAGTAGTTATGAACCTACTGTTCTAGTAAGCTCTTTGTTAGAAGAGAACAATAATCCTGTTTATGCTAACTTAGTTGGAACCAGGACGAATCCCTTTATTGAGGTTCCTAAAATAAGAAATATTGCAATAAGACCAACAGAGGTTGATAGGAATATAGTTAGAGGCATTACTTGGGTGAGACCTGGTGGTGTTGCATTAGTGGAAGGAAGATTTGAGAGACCAACTACAACTTATGCTACTTTAGAAGATTTAGGCTATTTGATTATATTATTAAATAAGATAGAAAAAGAAAAAGAAGTCCCTAAATCAATAGATGTTGATTTAGAAGCAACAATCACATATGACTTAGGAGCTGGAACTGGCTTGAATGAGCAAGATTTAATCCTACCCGAGATTACTGAAAAAGAATGGCTTAAGAATCAAGCAGAACAGAATAAAGGGGCTTTTTTAGGACAGACTAGAAGTTTAGTTAATGGCTATATAAGAGTAAATAAAGTTGGATTAGACGGATCTAACCTAGCAGTTTATAGAAGCGATTTGCAAAAAATAGCTGATGTAGCTTTAAAGGTTGGGGAGGTTTCAGGAGTTTATAGCCTGTATGGATCTAGCGGAGGTACAGACGCTTTTAGAATTAGATTAAATGATGTTAGAGAACCGCAGGATAAGATTAAGGTTAATGTTGATGTAAATGGAAACTTAGATAAAAAGTTATTAGGTAAGGGACAATCTGTTTATCCAGGTTCTTTGTGGAAGGTTAAAAATTTCTTTAGAGAAGGTGATAAGGAAATTTTAGAAATACAACATGATAAAACAAAAGAGACTCTTAAGTTTAGTAGAGTTCTCTTTAAAGTTGGTGAAGGAAATGCTACTGGTCCAAAAGTTGACGATCCATTTGCGAAAGCTAGAGATTTCAGATTAGCATCTAATTATGAGAGTGCAATAGCTGAATATAACATACTAATAAGGGATAAACCCGCTATCAAAGAAGAAGCTACTATCAGATTAAACAGAGTTAAAGCTTTAATTGAGTTTGAGAAGGTCTTGAATAATTTTGCAGGTATTAACTTTCCAAATGATACAAAAGAAACAAAAGCTGATTTTGTAGAAGCTGGTTTAAGAGGACGTAAAGCTGGGGCAGAAGCTTTAATACAAATAGCAAAGATATATGAGGAGTTTGGGACAGCAGCTGATATTGAAAAG
>Ga0209542_10014568_pt1 | contig 13362 bp, 15 predicted proteins | sample RifCSPhighO2_01_FD_184028 | JGI IMG/M metagenome (GOLD analysis project Ga0209542, IMG submission 184028) | Soil microbial communities from Rifle, Colorado - Rifle CSP2_plank highO2_0.1 (SPAdes) (version 2) | ecosystem: Environmental > Terrestrial > Deep subsurface > Rock core/Sediment ... | reverse complement strand
CTGCCCATAGTCGGAAGCGCTCTTGTATGGGTTCCAGCTGCAATAATCAAGATTTACAACGGGGACAGCACAAATGGAATCGGGCTGCTGATATATGGAGTCATATTAAGCCTGTTGACAAGCTTACTGTCCTATAAACTAATGAGCAAGAAGGCAAACCTTCATCCTGTCCTCACTGTTGTCGGCGTCATAGGGGGATTGAAATTCTTTGGATTTATAGGGATAATATTCGGGCCATTTATCCTGGTTCTGCTAATTACAATGCTAAAATACATAATGATGGAAAAATGAGGCTAAAAATAAAAGACCTGGGATTTTCAACTGGAGGGCCTTTTGTGTCAATAATTCATAAAGATGATGCAAAAGACGCAGACTTATATCCGGGGGACAGAATATCAATAAAGAAGAACGGGAAACAGGCTATTTCTGTTGTTGACTTGTCAGATGACCATAAAATAAACAGGGGAGAAATAGGATTTTTTGATGAAGTCCTGAATTATCTGAACACAAAAAGAGGCTATGTTGACATAAACCTTGCAAAGAGGTTGAAGAGCCTTGGATACATAAGAAAAAAACTGGAGGGGAAGAGGCTTGAAAAAAAAGAAATATTCGAGATCATCAAAGATATCAACAATAACAACCTGAACGAGGTTGAATTGACTTATTTTGTCTCAGGATGCTACAGCCATGGATTAAGCATGCAGGAAATTGAAGACCTGACTGATGCCATTGTCAAAGCAGGGCATAGACTAAATTTAAAGAAGCATCCCATTGTAGACAAGCATTGTTTAAGTGGAGATATTCCAGTTATAATTAGAAACAGTTCAAAAATAAAAGTTAAGAAGATAGAGGATATAGTAGATGAATTAATGGATAATCATAAAAAAGAGGTTAGAATAATAGATGGAGCAGAGTATCTAGAAAAGAATCCTAATTGTATAAAAGTATTAACTTTTGGAGATGATGGAAAAGTTAAGTTTGCTCCCGTAACTGGTTTTTTTAGAGTTAAATCTCCAGATATGATGCAGGAAATAACTTTATTAGGAAATAGAAAGATAAAAGTTACTGGAGACCATACTATATTCCTCCTTAAAAAAGGAAAAATAATCAATATCCCAGCAAAAGAACTAAAGAAAGACGATTTTGTGATAGTTCCTTCTGGTTATGAGAATTCTGTTCAACCTATAAAAGAAATTGAAGTAAATAATCTTAAGAATAGAAGATTTAAATCTTTAAATAAGATCAAAATAAATTCTGAATTTATAAGGCTATTAGCTTATTACATTGCTGAAGGATTTACCAATGAACAAGGGATATTCCTCAATTTTGGCTCTCATGAAAAAATATTAATTGAAGATGCTAAAAAATGTGTAAAAGAGGTTTTTGGGTTTGAACCGACAGTTAACATTCCTCATAAGACCGCAGTTAGGGTATCAATATACTCTCAGATTACATCAAAATTATTTAAAGATGAGATTAATGTTGGAAGCAATGCATTAAAAAAAAATATACCTCCTTTTATTTTTGACTTGGATAGAAAATTACAATTAGAGTTTCTACAAACTTTATTTAAGGGGGGTGGACATGTAAGAAGAGGCTACGAAGCAGTATATACTACAGTCTCAAAACAATTATGTTATGATTTACAATATCTTTTATCATTATTAGGAATATCTGTTTCTTTAAGCGTTGCGAAAGAAGGTAAAAGAAAATATCCTGATGGAAGATATCATAATTTTTCTGAATATTATCAAATTTATACTCAAGCCAGAGAGATTTTCGGGAAAAGGGAACATCCTAATGTTTCATTTATTAATTTATTGCCTATAAAAGATTTAGGAGATATTGACACAAAACAAATTGGATGGGAATTTAGACTAGCTTTGAGAAATCAAAGTTTTATTACAAAAGATAAAGCTAAAGAATATAGTTATATCTTTGAATCTTCAGATGTTCGGAAGATTATCAATGAAAAATTATCAGTACTTCCTGTAAAATTGAATGAAGAAATTAGTTCAAACACAAGATATGTTTATGATATTTATGTAAAAGAATATAATAAATTCATGGCTGGAACTGCGCCAATGGCTGTGCATAATTGTGTTGGAGGAATCCCAGGCAATAGAACAACCATGATTGTGGTGCCAATAATATCTTCCTTAGGATTTACCATGCCAAAAACAAGCTCAAGGGCAATATCAAGCCCTGCAGGAACAGCTGACACAATGGAATCTCTATCTCAGGTAAGCTTTGATGTCAAAGAAATAGAAAAAATTGTTGAAAAGACAAACGGATGCATAGTCTGGGGCGGAGGCGTGGACTTAGCTTCAGCAGATGACAAGATGATCAAAGTGAGAAATCCATTAAGGCTTGACCCTGAGGGTTTATTACTCGCTTCAATAATGGCAAAGAAAAAAGCTGTCAACGCATCCCATGTCCTGATAGACATTCCTGTCGGCAAGGGAGCAAAAGTGGAGAGCAGGAGAGAAGCAAGAGACCTAAAAAGAAAATTTATTGAATTGAGCAAGGATCTTAAAATAAAAATAAAGGTGATAATTACAGATGGAAAACAGCCTATTGGAAACGGCATCGGCCCCAACCTGGAAGCAATGGATGTCCTGAATGTCTTAAATGGGAAAGGCCCTGAAGATCTGAAGAACAAATCAATAAAGATGTCTACAGCCATCCTGAAGATGCTAAAAGTTAAAGATGCAAAGAAAAAAGCCATTGATTCCCTGAATTCCGGGAAGGCTTATGAGAAAATGAAAGAGATAATCAAAGCTCAAAAAGGGAACATATTCAAGCCAGAACAGTTAAGGCATGGAAAATTCAAAGAAGAGATTTTTTCAGGCAAGAGCGGAAGAGTCAAATTCATTGACAATAAAAACATATCAAAGATTGCAAGAACTGCAGGAGCTCCAACTGACAAGACTGCGGGAGTTTATTTACACAAGAAACTAAATGACAGGGTGAAAAGAGATGAATTATTGTTCATAATCTACTCTGACAGCGAAAAAAGGCTGAATTATGCCGTAGAAATAGTAAGGGAAAAAAATCCGTATGTTATCTCTTCCCTAAGAATTTTATAAGTTTTATCTTGTTGTCACTTTGAAGATATTTATTATTTTATAAGCCCAACAAAAAGATTTATAAATATTAGTTACCTATTAGGTAACTATGATAAACGAGATACCCCAATATGGATTGAGAGCTTATGCTTTGTTTTTTTCAGAGCACGGCTCAAGAGAACCATTCAAACAAAACGATTTGGACTGGATATTAAGTGAGAGCATGAAAAAGAAAGTTTTTTCATTATTATTAAGAAACGGCTGGATAAAAAAGCAATCAAAAAATGAATATACATGCATTAATCCAGACATAATTTTTAATAATTTGTTAAATTTCAAATTTTATGATGTAATAAAAAAATCTGAGAAGGAATATGCGTTCACAAATTTGTCATCCATTGAAATATGGTCTGATTATTCCTACGTTCAAAGAGGGATAGAAAAGTCCCCGTATTTTATTAATGTATTAAAGAAAGATTTGATTTACTGGAAAGAATTTTTTAACAAGAATGGGGTTCCTTATTATTTTAACGAGGGATCAACAATCGGAGAGTATGCTATCTTAATTCCAGTAAAGAACATAGCATATGTAAGAAAAGATGAATTAAATGTTATCCCATTAAAGAAAACATTAAAAATAGCAAAAGAAAACGAGATGTATTCATATGCATACGATTATATAATGAATAAATATGGAAAAACTGCAACTCAGGGAAAAAGAAATATTTGAAACATTAAAGAAAATAGGTAAATTCAAATTTGTAGTTATTGGAGGCTATGCTGTTAACCCCTATACAATCCCCAGATTTTCTGTTGACTGTGATATTGTCATAAAAGATGAATATGAATTAAGCAAGATTACAAAAGAACTGAAGAAAGACAATTACAAAGGGTGTGACATAAATAAAATAGATTTGCCATATCACAAAGATTTTTCAAGATATGAAAAAAATATTGAAAAGGATATAAGTGCCAGCTTTGATATATTAATCGGTAAAGTTCATGACAGGGGAACAAATGTAAATTTTGATGCAGATTGGATATTCAACAATTCCAGTTTGATTTTTCTGAAAGGCAAGACAATAAATGAAAAACTAAAGACCAGAATAATAAATATTGACGCCTTGATTGTTATGAAATTTATAAGCTGCAGAGAATCTGATATAAGGGATATTCTTATGCTAACTGAAAAATGCAATAATTTGAAATGGATTAAGGATGAGATATGCAGAAGGCATAATTTCAATGAGAGGTTCAGCAGAATAAAAGAAAGAATTATCTCAAATGAGTTCAGAAATAATCTACAGGGCGTTTATGGAAAAGTTGATGATCACACTTTTGAGAGATATAAAAAATCTCTTTTAAACATTGCAAGGTAAGTTATTCTCTGAAAAGATTGGTAATCTCCTTATTATATGCTATTACTAGCATTGCCAAGAACAATAATCCAACAAAAATCCCCTCCTGGGTGAAGAAATAGGAAGGATATTTCACCATATGCTCCTGGACTGTTTTCAGCGGGTAAGTGTTTATATCAAAGGCAAAATTCCATCTTGAATCGAGGGATATCACTATTTCTATAAGTCTTTGATAGAACGGCCAGAATAATGCTATTGCCCCTGTTGTCAAGTCCAGAATCAGGTGAGACATCAGATAATAAAATGATATCAGAGATACCTGCAGACTTTTGCTGAAAAAGTAGATAATCAGGCTTAATCCCAATACAAAAAAAATGCTGTGAAACAAGAACCTGTGCGTGAAGCCTATGAAGAAATCCATGTCAGGAACCAAGGCTAGAAATGCAAGACCCACTGCCATCCTTTTGTCCATTCTCGGGAATGCAACTAGCAGAATCAACAGGGGGATTATAAAATGCATAAGAGGTTCCATAAGCTTTTTAATCAAAGATTGTTTATAAGATTTATGCCAGCGTCCCATAATCTGGTATTGGGCCGGTCCCGAAAACCGGTGTCCTCTGGACGTGCAGGTTCAAATCCTGCCGCTGGCGTTATCTTTAAAATTAAATTAAATTTCTCGCTTAAAACTTCAAATTCACAAATATGGTCTTTTTCATGCATTTTCATATCCCCCAAATAGGAATAATAATAACTTATGAATCGTGCCTCGCAAAGAAGATAAGCATTGTGATTGAATCTTAGAGAAATAATTAAATAAACAACTATCTCACCACAGTTATGAAAAATCTAACATTAAAGAATGAAGAATCAATTATCTTAGAACCTAAACTTCCTTATAATTTTGATGCTAATTTTCACAAGCCATCTCATTTTCCATCTTCAGATAATATCTGGGAAAAAGGAAAATACTGGATAACTATGGTCTGGAATGAAAAATACTTAGGGTTAAAATTTGAGAACATGAAAAATAAGATAAAAATTAATATTTACTCTCAAAAACCACTATCAAAAGAATTTATTGATAATTTAATGCTTGAATTAAGATGGAGATTTAATTTTAACCAAGATATCTCAGGTTTTTGTGATAAATTTAGAGATGACAAGAAAATAAGGTTAATAATCAAGAAATGGAGAGGTATGAAGCCAATGGCAGCTAACTCCCTTTATGAGACTTTAGTCATATATATTGTTCTTCAGAATGCCACTATAAGAAGAAGTGCCCAGATGCTGGAAAATTTATTCAGTAAATTTGGTAAAAAAATAAAATTTGATAATAAGATATTATCAACATTCTGGGAGCCTGAGATAGTTGCAAAATCATCAGAAGAAGAACTAAAAAAATTAAAATTAGGTTATAGAGCCAAAACTTTAATGAACCTGACAAAACAATTTGTAAACAAAAATATTGATGAGTTTAAACTGAGAACTTCTTCAAAAGAAGATGTTAAAAAAGAAATATTGAAATTATATGGAATTGGACCAGCATCAATAGAATACCTTCTTTTTGAGGATTTTTATTTTCTTGACGCTTTAGAAACAATTCCCCAGTGGGAACAAAAAATACTATCAAGACTATTGTTTAATAGAGAGTTAGTTCCAGCAAAAAGAATCTTGAATTTCTTCAAGAAGTATAAACCCTATGAGAAGTTAGCATTTCATTATATTTGGGAAGATTTATTCTGGAGAAGAAAGTATGAACATATTGACTGGTTGGAAAAGGAAATTAGACTTTGACTTTTTTATCCGTTACATTTAAAATATTTTCCAACATAAATTGAATGATGAAAATATTAGTTACGGGCGGCGCTGGTTTCATAGGAAGCCATTTATGCAAGTATTTACTGGAAAAAAACAATGAAGTCATCTGCGTTGACAATCTCTTTACCGGGAGCAAGGACAACATAAAAGGCCTGATGAACAATAGCAATTTTGAGTTCATAAGGCATGATATAACCCTTCCACTGCATATTGAAGTTGACCAGATATATAATCTGGCCTGCCCTGCAGCACCGATTCATTACCAATTCAATCCCATAAAGACAATAAAATGCAACACAGTAGGAATGGTCAACATGCTTGGCCTCGCGAAGAGAACAAAATCAAGAATACTGCAGGCTTCAACATCTGAAGTCTATGGAGACCCAAAAGAGCATCCGCAAAGAGAGAGCTACTCTGGCAATGTAAATCCCATCGGAATTCGTTCTTGTTACGATGAAGGAAAGAGAGTTGCTGAAACTTTATGCTTTGACTATCACAGGCAGAACAACGTGGACATAAGAATTGTAAGGATATTCAACACTTATGGGCCAAACCTCCATATAAATGATGGAAGAGTTGTCTCCAATTTCATAGTTCAGGCTTTAAAGAATGAACCAATAACAATATACGGCGATGGAAGCCAGACAAGAAGCTTCTGCTATGTCTCTGACCTCGTGGAAGGAATGCACAGGATGATGAACAAGGATAATTTCACTGGCCCTGTAAACCTTGGAAATCCCGGCGAGTTCTCCATGAAAGAACTAGCATTAAAAGTCAAAGAGCTGACAAACTCAGATTCTGAAATAATTTACAAAGAACTGCCACAGGATGATCCAACCAGAAGAAAACCAAATATTTCACTGGCCAAGGAAAAACTTGACTGGGAGCCAAAAACTGATCTCGATTTCGGACTTAAGGAAACAATAAGATATTTCAGGGAAATTTTAAACCTTCATTAGATTATTCCTAAACAAGAATATAGAGCCCATTCCTGAAAGGGATGTCAATATTGTATTTACAATTACTGTCTTCAGTGGATAAGGAGTATATGTAAAATAATGCAGTGCATAAGTAATTATAAAGGAAAAAATCCCGGGAATTACCGCTGCCATAACGTAAGCCTTCACTCCCTTGTATTCATCTGAGAACCTCTGCAACAACCTTCCCACAAAACCACCCCAGAAAAACCTGAATATCATCTCCTTGAATGCTGCAAGAAATGTCAGCAATAATGAGCCGTTCAAGTTCACCACAAATGTGATTAACCCAAAGCTTGTGATTGATATCAGGCTTATCTTCCAGTTGAATACCTTATTCATTCATCAACACCTTTATGATTGAAGCATATGCAGGCCTTGTGACAAATACACCTATAGTAACGCCAATTATGGTGGCTATTGCAAATCCCTTCAACAAGCCAACGCCTGCCAATAACAAAGGCACCATTGAAGCCACTGCAGTAATATAAGCAGTCATTATAACAAAGAAAGCCTTCTTGTAACGCTCCTTCCAATTAACTGATTCCTTGCTGAGAACCTCATCTGTTATGACCACTTGGTCATCAACACCCGTCCCAACAGCGGCAATTATTCCTGCTATTGCAGCAAGATCCAGGTTATATTTCATCAGTGTCAGGATTCCCAGAGTGATGAAAGCTTCTGATATGCATATAAATACCATTGGCAGAGAAATCTTCAGCTGCCTGTACCTTATGAATATAACAACAGCAACTGCAAGAATTGCGAGCAAGGCTGCTGTCAATGCATTCCTCTCAAAAGTCGAACCAAGAGAGGGTGATATAGAGTCTAGCTTTACTATCTCCAGGGAAGTTGGCAATGCACCAGTAATCAATATTGTCTGCAATTTTTTCATGTTGTTATTTGCATTGTTCAATGCCTCTTCCTGATTAACACCGATTCCAGGGCCAGAAATAACAATGTCACGTGCAACTTTCCCCTTTAAGTCAGCAGCTATATTCAATGAATCAACCAACTTGTCATCGAGATAAAGATCAATCTGCTTTTCAAGATATTTATAACCAGATTCAGACACATTCGTATCAAGATTTCTTGTTGTATCAGCCTGCTTTTCTGCAGCCTCTTGGGACAATTTTATCTGGAATTCAAACTGGCATTGATAACCTCCATCTGGAGACTTGTCACATGACCTTATTCCAGAGCATGTCCCATCATTCCTGCACACGAAAGTTATGTCCCTTTTTCCACCCTCAAAAACTGCAACATCACCTATCTTTGCCTCAAATTTCCCCTCTTTAGAGATTAAATCCTGCAGCTCATACTTTGTTGCCCCTGCCAATTCAATTATTATGTATTTATTCCCCTCAAAATCAGAGGCTCTTTTAATTATTAACTGCCTAAGGCCATAAACATTAAGCCTGTTTTCAAGAACATTTATCAAATCCTGAAATTCCTGCTCGGATAATTTCTGAGAAGGCTTCACCAATGCCCTTGTCCCTCCCCTTAATTCCAGGCCTTTCAATATATTGCTTGATGCCGGCTCATCAACACTTATCCCAACATTTTCATTAAGAAGATTATATGTCCCCTTATTGGTCACTATCTCAAGCTTTTCATCATCCATGCCTATTGAATCAGAATAATCCTGCAATGAACTTATTTTTCTCCCGTTAATGCTCAAAATTCTCTCATAATCTGTCGGCTGCAGGTTCATAGGGTTTGATATGCCTGCAAATGCAGCTGAGCTATTCTGGTCCACTGACCTTATTGCAACACCCTCTGCATTGAAAACAGGATGAATTGCGAATATCGGAATAACTAAGAAAAAAAGCAGGATAATTACCCTCATTGACAGCAATTTTGACAGCTTCATGATTTTTTAGCCTTTATGTGCCATATCAGCATTGATGCATTCCCTAGATAAGTGGATATTATATCAAATATTAATGCTATAAAGATTATTATGAAAATCTCCTTCAACACAGGCGCTGTTGAAAACAAGAAGCCAACCAGGACAGCAGCCATTGAAGTCAATGTCATTGTTAACCCCGTCTTCAGCGACTGGGCAAACCTTTCGTACATTGTCCCAATTGTCCTTTTTATCAGTTTTGTCGTGAGCAGAATATCAGTGTCAATCGAATATCCTATGACAAGAAGCAGTGCTGTTATCCCCCCTGCTGATATCTGCATATTAAGCAATGAGATTACTGCAATTGTCCCTATTATGTCTGTCAATGCAGCAATGATGACTGCTATTGACGAGACAAAAGTCCTGAAAGTAATGAATACAACAACTGCCATCAAGACAAAGGCAAGCAACAAGACAAGCAACAACTGCCTGAAGAACGATTCTGAGAAGCTCGATGAATATGATTCTGATGAATATTGCCCCTCTGAAAAATCCACCTTCTCCTTCAATGCCGACTTTATTTCGTCGTCATTGGGGCTTGAAGATTCTATTATCAGACCAATATTATCCCTCGTTGACAAATCAGTCAATGTCCTTACATTAACGCTCTCGAATTTGGCGTTTAAATAACGGGATATCTCACTTTCATCCAGCCCTGGCTTTTCTATGGTTATTGATATTCCCCCCTTCAATGAAATGTCCCTTTCTATTACGCTACCTGTTGACAAATAATTAAATGCAAGAACTGCCATGCCCAAAATTAGTATCCCAAAAGATACCAGCATCAGCTTCTTGTAGTTTTTTTCGTATGTCCTCTCCAAAAAAGCATCCAGTTTCATATGATAAAAGAAATTACAAGATTTAAAAGGTTTTTGTGCTCATCTGGATTCAGATGTGTCTATCACCCTCACCTTGTGCCCTCTTTCAAGAGATTCCACACGGCAAACATCAAATATCTCGCAGTCAAGATTTGCCCTTATCTTATTTTTTGGATACTTTCTCTTCTGCAACCTTTTCTTCAGCTCCCTCAACCCGCATTTTACTACAATGCATTCATCAACATATCTCCTGGGAAGATAATGGGCCAGATGGGAATCAAGGACTACATTCCTGTTTTTCTTAATCAGGTTTATCAGAAACTTACTGAGCTTTTTCATGTCAACCACATATGACCTGTCTTTCCTGCTGTAATAAGAGTACAACCTTTTATCTTTTACCAATTGATTAACATCCACATACTCCAGATTCCTGCCTTCAGCTATTTTCCTGGCCATTGTAGTCTTGCCTGTTGCAGGACACCCAGTAACTATGATTACCATGCCCTAGATTAATTTTATATGTTTTTATATCTTTATATCGCCATGGAAAAGTCCTTGAGTCATTTGAAGATTGATGAACAAACATCAAATAGAGTATACAGGCTAAGCAAAAGGTACTCCCCAGAGTTATACTCAAGAACACTATCAATAAGCTATATTCTCGCAGCTGCAGAATCATTCCACAGCCCAGGGATACCCCCAGAAAATTACCTAAACACGAGAAGAATATACTTTAGCATACTTATCCTACAGTTTGAGACGGAATGGTGTGGAAGTTATATGAACCTCCTTTTCGAGGAAGAGAAAAGGCTGAGAAATATCCCAATACCAAAAAATATCAGAGACAACCTCTGCTCCCTATATGAAAAAGTCAAGTTTGAATTAATTGACCACAATAGCCTAATAAACAGGATAAGAAAAATAAATGAATTAATCAGCGGTAAACAGGCTTGAATCATGAACGTCGAATATGCCCAATGAAGCGCCGCAATCAAGCCACCCATGCGCATAATTCAAAGCTGCAAATGCATTCACCAAATCCTTTTTCCTGTAGAAATGCTCTGCATCACTGACATAATCCTCAACCATCCTTATTATTATCCTCCTTGATTCTTTTATATTCAGCTTTTCCCCTGATTCTCTTGCCTTCTCAAGAGCTTTTCTTGTTGTGTCAAAATATTTTAGAATTTTTTCTTCAGAGACTATGTTCATGTTTTTCTCTTCATTTTTCTCTTTTTCTTCTCCTTTCTCATCCTTTTTCTCTGCCATTTCCATCTCATCTGGCCTTTCTTCTTCCAACGCCTTGAACTTCTCTTCATATTATATAAAACTACTATGAAGTGTTTTTAAATCTTTCTTTATTTCATGAAAGATTAATCATAGAATAAACCAGCATCAGCAATGAAGTCAGAAATCCAAGCAATGCCATCACTGAGAACCTTCCTATGCTGAGGAATTTCACCCTGAACTTGAATTTACCAGGATCAACCCTGAATCTCAGTATCATCAATGACAGGTTAACGAACGCAAATGTAATGAATGTCGATATATTCGTGAGATTTGCTATCACATCTATCCTCCTGAAGAACAGGAAAGCCAATGCAATCAAGGATGTTATGATTATTGCCTTTATCGGCGTATTTGTCCTCTTTGATATTTCCGCCATTTTCTCAGGCAATGCCCTTTCCTTTGCCAGGCCATAAGTAATCCTGGATGTAGCAACCATTGAACCAAGAACCGTGCTCAATGTTGAGAACAATGCTATCACTGCAATAATTATGAATGCAACCTTTCCAAGAGACAATGATGCGGCCTCCGCGAGAGGAGCATTGCTAACTGACAATTTCTCATAGCCCATTATGGATATTGCCGATATTGAAGTCAGAATGTAAAGCACTGATGCTATCAATATTGACAATATCAGCGCCCTTGGAATTGTTTTCTGCGGATTTTTTGTCTCCTCCTCAAGCTTGACTATTGACTCAAAACCAAGGTATGCAAAGAATATCAATGCTGTCGCCTGCAAGACACCATGCATCCCAAAATCAAGGCTCAACAGGTTAACTCTTCCCCAATCTTTTATCCCAAGTATGATAATAGTTATAATACCAACAATCTCAAGAAACGTCGCCACAATCATTATTTCTGTCGACAGCCTAATCCCCCTTATGTTCACCAATGAAAGAAGAATTATCAGGCAAATTGCAGAGATAAGAACAGGAACCCCAACCAATGCATTAAGATAATTTGAAAACCCTATAGACACTGTTGCAACTGCCAATATCCCTGACAGTATCACGAACATGCCCAGAAAGAAGGCAATTTTCCTGTTGAATGCATTCCTGGTGTATTCATATTCCGATGAATCCGACTTGTAAAATGAGGACAACTCAGCATAGCTTAGGCCAGTGAGTATTGCCATTACTGCTGCAAAGACAAATGCAAGCCACAAAGAATTTCCTGAATAAGCTGAAGCAACACCTATCAGCGCATATATCCCTGCACCAAGAATAATTCCCGTACCAGAGCAGGTAACCTCAAACAGGGACAATGTCCTTTTCAACCTGCTGCTGCTAATCTCCTTTACATGATGATGATGCAATGCCACATAAAAACCAGATTTTCCCTGTTTATAAAACTTTTTTGACCAATCAAAAAATTTAAATCCTATATATAGATTAGATTTTCATGAACAAAGAGAACATCTACAATGTTCCAAATTTTCTTACACTATTGAGAGTGATTATGGCTCTCATTGTCATTTATCTAATCCTGAATGACTACAAGCTAATCCAAATTGTCATAGCATTCCTGATCGGAATGACAACTGATTTTCTTGACGGGCAGATTGCAAGAAAATTCAATACAGTCACTGAATTCGGGAGGAAGTTCGACATAATTGCAGACAGGATACTGATGATAGGGACTGCAGTTGCTTCTGTATTCTACTTCAGCCTCAATGGAGTGCTCAACTATTCCGATGTTTTTCAAGTTTTTATCATAATGTCAAGAGAAATTGTTTCACTCCCTTATGCCGCTGCAAATGTCTTCTCAAGGAAGTTTGCAATACCCCATGCAAAATTCATAGGGAAGATAACCACATTCATGCAGACAATAACATTGCCCCTGATACTACTTAATGCTGTTTATTACAAAGATGCCAGCTTCTCAATCTATTTTGCACTAATAACTTTTGCATTAGGAGTGATGTCTGGCATAACCTTCATAAAAGACATGAAGAGAATATAAATTTATTTCCTCTTTTTCTTTCTTGAATTCAAGAATTTTATTATTTTTTTTATTTTGGATGCCTTGCTTTTCCTGCTCCTGCCCCTTGGTTTTCTCCCCTGCTTTCTTAAGATTTTCTTTTTAGATTTCTTTTTCATCTTGAAAAAGCCGGCTTCTGGACTCGGT
>Ga0209542_10014567_pt1 | contig 13363 bp, 12 predicted proteins | sample RifCSPhighO2_01_FD_184028 | JGI IMG/M metagenome (GOLD analysis project Ga0209542, IMG submission 184028) | Soil microbial communities from Rifle, Colorado - Rifle CSP2_plank highO2_0.1 (SPAdes) (version 2) | ecosystem: Environmental > Terrestrial > Deep subsurface > Rock core/Sediment ... | reverse complement strand
TCGCTGACAATTATTAACCATCGATGTTCTAAGAAAAGCGTGGTCATAAGCGCTAAAGCGCTGTTCCTTAACTTTCTCAATTGCCGTTTCACAGTCATCACAACGATAGGCCGACAAAAATTCCAGACCCGTCCAAAAGACCCAATTAGCGTATCTTAAGTTTCCCAAAGATGTTGAGGAAACGCCGATCCTCTGTTTAGCCAGGTCTTCAGCCGGGGAACCATTAACATCAGTATGATCCAAATCAGAAATGCAGTGATCGGCTAATAATAATCTTTGTTTAAGTTCCAATTCTAAAAGGTCTTTAACAGCAACCTGCTGGCGCAGAAAATTCATGATGTTGTGGTTTCTGGTTTATTTATTAAGATTATGAAGTAGAAATTTACCTCTTAAGGGTATAACAAATAGGCCAAATATTCGTACATTTATCCCCACTATCAAGAGTAAACCTTTTTATACTCTATTTAATTCATTATTGCAGATGTTCAGCTTTACCAAAGAGGAAATAACAGTATTAAAAAAATTAAACTGCCCAAAAAAAATTCAGGATTTTCTTAATAATATCCCGACTAATTACGAAAAGGACGGCGATACCGTTCTTTCGCCGAGAATGGTGTTAAAACAAAATCGCGCCCATTGCATAGAAGGGGCTCTGTTAGCGGCCGCAGCATTAAGATTTCATGGTCATCCGCCGTTAATCGTTGATCTCAGCGCCGCTAAAAACGATTACGATCATGTAATTGCTGTTTTTAAAAGAAAGGGCCGGTGGGGAGCCATTTCCAAAACTAATCACGCTGTTTTGCGTTATCGGGAGCCGGTGTATAAAACCATCCGGGAATTGGTCATGTCTTACTTTCATGAATACTTCGCCAACGATAATTGCAAAAAAACACTGCGGTCTTATTCCCTGCCGGTAGATTTATCCAGATTTGATAAGCAGGGCTGGATGACCGCAGAAAAAGACCCATGGTATATCCCGGAATATTTAGTAAAAATTCCGCACAAACAAATTTTAACTCGATCGCAAATTGCTTTTTTGAGAAAAGCCGACCCTATCGAAAAGAAAGCTGGGTCAATTTTGGAATGGGAGAGCTGTTAACTTTAGTTTACAGATATTTATTACAGCTTATGTTTGACATTTTTTCCTTAGCTTGTCAAAGAATTTCTTAATTGCCTGACAAAAATAACATATAGAAGTATCGACTACAAGAAAGCTAAAAGGTCAAAGATAAGTAATAACTTAAAAAAAGTTAATAAATAATTATTCTAGTCCTAGAAAAAGAAAAAAGACAACATTCAGAACATTTATTTTTTGGCTTTCGCTGGTTTTGTCTCGCAAGCCAGAGCATTGCAGCTAGAGCATTTATTAGGCAGGACTAATTTAATAAATCCGCTCAAAACCAACAATACAGCTAAAAAAGTTACCCAGCCGTCAACACCTAGCCAGCGCGGCCACCAAAAAGCATTAACTAAAATTAGCGCTCCGGTTATCAACGCGCACACGCCACCGCATTTATCGCATAAATTTCGGGTCATTTGAAACCACCTGTTTTCTGTTTATTTGCTTGCCAGCTTAAGGCCGATTCTACTTAAGCAACTTAAGACTTAAAGCAACACATGGTATAATTCTTTTAAAGTATAATAAGTTTTCCACCAGTCGGCACAGTTCGATTTTTCAGTGATGTACAAAATCACTCACTTTTTTAGTTTTCTTTAAAGTTGATTTAATATAAGTTTCCACCGACGACAAAGAGATAAAATCATAACCTAAGATATTTCCAAAATATTCTTAAAAACACGAAAATCACTCACTTTTCGGATTGTGCCCCCCAGTCTTTAGCTAGCCGCAGTGAGCGTGACTGGTGGTGGTCGCTAGCGTTTGACAAAAATATCACAAAAATAATCTTCAACGAGCATCTATGGAGAAGTTTGGACAAAGTTATCTCTAATAATGTAAATAATGCAAATTATGTAACTGAATGGATTAGATATTTAAGAGAAACTGCTATATTTAATGCTAATCTAAAATTTAATGCTAATCTAAAATTTAATGCTAATCTAAATAATTAAGATAATTTCTTACTAGAGCATTGATCCGCGGTTCTACCAGAGGATGATATCTTGGGAGTTCATACAGATTTTCAGCATGAGCAATAGACTTATAAGCTTGCCTTAGTTGGCCATTCTCCAGGGAGGTTTCAGCTCTTTTAACTGCAAAAAGAACCGCCTGTTCTAAAGGAATAATTACTGCTGATTCAGCGTTGTTACTTGAAGTATCTTTAGCCCTTGGACCTGAAAAGGGCAATTAAGAAATCTTAACCATATAATTTCTAAGCAAATGTTCATTCACTAGTTTGTTTTTCCGATTCGTCTTCCCTTCGGATTACTTTAACTGCATCCATTTTAACCGTTATGGGAATTGGAACTGCTGATTCCAATAATTCAACAACGATCTCTTCTTTCTGTTTATTTACCCGCATAACTTTAGCATTCTCGCGTTTGAAGGGGCCGGAAATAAGTTCAACAATATCATTCTTCTGAATGTTCATCTCGATTTTGACTTGTTCCAGCATGTGCTCGATTTCTGCATAAGGTATTTCATGTGGCAATAACCCTCGAGCATAAGGAACGCCCTGCAAAGCTAATTCAGCTTCAGCTGGGGTCGAAGCTTCAACAAAAATATATCCTCGCATGCCGTGCGGCCTGATTACCGCTAAAATTCCTTCCGGCCTTTTTTGCAGCTTAGAGATTAGATAATCCACTACCTGGTCTTCTCGGTTAGCTGCGGTTCTTAATCCAAAGATCTTTGTTTCAGTCATGGTTAAAATAATAATTGTTTAATCAGGAAGATTAGGAAGCCTAACAATCCAATCAACAGAATACCTATTCCTGTAACTTTCACAATACTTAGATATTCGGTTTTACCTGGTTTTTTGGTAACTCTGATCACTCTAACAGTCTCTTTTATAAACCTTTTGACCTTAGTTTGCCAGTTCTCAGTTTGTCCAGCTGGGTTAAATTGCGGCTCCATTTACTAAAAAAACGAGAGTTTTGTTTATAAATTTTGCTATGGCGTTTGCCAAATCTTTATTTAAGCGCTCGCGCTCTAGCCAGAGGAATGAAGATGGGAACAAGCACTTCCGGACAAATAAAAGCAAAGTTATAAGAATTTAATGTAACTGCAGAAGAATACCACTGTTCACGCAGTTCGGGCCGGGAATTTCTGATCTCCGGCTTTTTCCATTCCTCTGGAGAACAACCATACTCCTTGGGACTGTGAAATTTATGCTCCCGCACCAATACTGGAACAGGCAAATCATCCTGAAGAGCTATTTCCAATAAACGATCGCCAGCGGTTTCTTCCTTCAACAGATCAAATAGGCCAAACTCTTTCCACGATGTTGGTTCGGGCTGGAAAAAAGCAAAAATATACTTCCTGACTACTGGGAAAGGAAATTGCTTAATATAATCATTCCAATGTTCTTCAGCCAGATGACTGTTAAAAGGAGCTATTGGCTCAAGAAATCCCTGCTCAACTATTCGCCGCAATTTCTGGTCCGAGAGGTAATGATAAACTGTAATGGCCATTATTATTTACTGTGAATTAATTATGGACAACTGCGTAGCTTATAGCACACTTTGACATGCTATTATACAGATTAGAACTGCGCACAATTGTTGTCTAAACTGCGCAGTTCTCTATATATATAAAAGTAAGTATAAAAATTCAAGCGCGAAGCCAGATGCTAACCGAACGAAGCGAGATTTTCTACTAAGCCGCTGATTACAGAATCTTAATAAACAAATATAGCTCCCTCCTAAAAAAATGATTAATCCAGAATTCCAGCAGCTTAAAGATGAATACCGCAACTGTCAAAGATGCCAGATTTTGGTCAAAAATAGAACTCAGGTAGTTTTCGGAGCAGGCAATCCTCAAGCTGAGGTATTATTTATTGGAGAAGCTCCAGGCGCTAATGAAGATAAGGAAGGTTTGCCCTTTTGCGGAATGTCCGGAAAAGTTTTAGATTCATTATTAGAATCCATTAACCTATCCCGGGAAGATATTTTTATCACCAACACCATTTTATGCCGGCCGCCAAACAACCAGCCGCCAGCTAAAGATGAAGTTAACAATTGCCACGACCGCTTAAAGAGATTAATGGCCATTATGCGGCCTAAGGTTATCGTAACTATCGGCAACTTTGCCACGGAAAGAATTTTGGGCCGAAATGGAGTTACCAGTTTGCATGGCCAAGTATTTGAGCATCAAGGCATTAAAGTTGTGCCAGTAATTCATCCAGCCAACTATCTTTACTCAGGAAGAAATCCCAAACTGCTGGAGCAAATGAAACGGGATTTCCAGACCATTGCTGCGATTATTTCCTCCGCGAAGACACAGAAAAGGTTGCAGGAATTTTAATGGAAACAACGATTTAATCCTTCTTTTCCTGCCGGACTATTTTTACCGCTTCCAGGCCATAAATTTCCATCTGGTGTTTCTTTCTCAGAACAACATAAATCACCGCTATAGAAATTAATAATCCAATGCCGATAATTAAACCAATGCTTACAGCTCTCTGGCTGTTAATGAAATCGCCAACTGCTGCGCCAACTAGATTTAAGCTAAATCGATTGCCAGCTTCATGGTCGGCTGAAGATTCTTCTGGAACAGTTGATTCAGCGAGCGATTCCTCGGCGATTTCTTCAGTTGATTCTGTAGCAGTAATTTCAGCCGGAGGCTCTTCTAATTCCGGTTCATTTATAGAGCTGGTGGCTATCTCCGAAGACTGGCTGTCTGAACTGGAGCCGCTGCTAGAGCTTCCTCCGCTACCAGCAGATCTCGCAGAAGAGCTGTCAGCAGATTCATTAGCAGAACCGCTGGAGCCGCCAATTTCGTTTATCTGTAAACTAATCATTGCGTTAATGCTGGTAATTCCATCGGCAGCCGTCAAAGTAACCGTATAATTCTTTTTAGCATCATAACTATGAGCAACACTTGGTCCAGAAACGATCTGGCCATCGCCAAAATTCCAAGAATACGCTACAGCCTGGCCGTCCGGATCTTCAGCCGACCCGGAAAAGGCAATTGATTCGCCTTCGGCAAAAGAAGAGCCATTGCTGGGAGCAGTTATAACCAACGCCTGCGGCGCCCGATTTTCAATTGCCACAGAAGCCGCAGAAGACTCAGCCGCGTTGTAAGCTAAATCCTGCGCGTATATCTGAAAGAAATGATTTCCTGGAATAACTGTGGTATTTATTCGGTAAACAAATTGGCTGTTGTTTTCAGCGGATAAACTATAATTAGTTAATTGCCCGCTATGCGGCGAACTAACCCAGACCGATTTTAAATTAAGGTCAGTTACTCTAGCCCTAAATTCAATCGTAGAGTTAGTTGATAAAGATCCAGAAGTAACACCGACATTAGTTATGGCTGGAACTGTTCTGTCAATAATTATTGTCCTAAATTCAGTGCCGTTGCTATTTCCAAAGTTATCAATAACCACAGCCCTAATTTGCCATCTGCCTTCTTCCAATAATGAAGTATTTAGATAAGCTAGCCAGTTCTGCTCAGAAGAATTAGAAGACTGATTAGCAGAAGACTGATTAGCTGCTATCCCAGCTAAACTAACCGAATTGTTGCCTTTAGCAACGGTAAAATTAACTGAAGTTATTTCCTCATCATCGTTGGCTGTTACGTTAATTACTATTATTCCCCCGCGGACATAGCTGTCGGCAAAATTAAATCTTACCGAAGGGAAAGCAGATTCTAAAGTAAAAAACCTTTCTCCGCTGGCGGTGATGATTCCGCCAAAATCAATAAGATAAATTTGGTAGGGCCGCCGGCCGGCGCTGATGTTGGTGAGATTTAAAAAATAAGCCGTGGAATTATTTGAGGCCATAGTAAGATTAACGCCATTAACTTCCGCCAAGGCCTGAGCCACAGCCCGGTCCGCGTGAACTTCCAGCTTCAGATAAGGCTGGCGAAGGGAAAAATTATTCTCCGGAGAAATGCTTGCCATCTCTGGCTTAATAGCTAAATACAGATCCAAACGAGGGAAAACCAGGCTGTTTCGGGCATCGGTAATATTAACCCCTTTTTTTAACCTTAACTCCACTTCAGCCGAAGACAAGGAATAATTATAGAATTGGGAAAAATATTGCTTTATTAAAACCATAGCTCCAGAAACATGAGGAGCGGCCATGGAAGTTCCCGTACGCGGAACAAAATTTCCAGCAGCAGAAGCTGATTTTATCGCCGACCCGGGAGCTAGAACATCTAAAATAGCGCCGCTGTTAGAATAAGCTGGAATAACATCGCTGACCGTAGTCGAACCGACAGAGACGACTTTTGAAGCGCAGGCCGGAGAACTTATTCCCGTAGAATACCCATTGTTGCCGGAGGCCACGCTAACTAGCAGTCCAGCATCTACAGCTTGGTTAACGGCTATCCCTAAGCTGCTGCTGTCGCAAGAGGCATTGTTCAGGCTGCCATCGCCCAAGCTTAAAGAAATTACTGAAATAGACAAGTTTACTGCATGGGTAATGCACCAATCAATTCCAGCGATAACTACCGCTTCCGTGGTTCCGCTGGAACTGCCGGGAAAAACCTTAACCGCCGCAAGATTAGCGCCAGGAGCAACACCTTTATATATTGTATCATTAGAAGCAACAATCCCGGCAATATGGGTGCCATGGCCATTTAAATCCAGAGGATCGGAGGTATTATCAGCTACATTATACCCGCCGACAACCCGGCATCCTCCCGCGAGGAATTGCTGGTAAGTACAGCCGCCAAAAGCGCTATGGCTATAGTCAATCCCCGTATCTACGATACAGACTGTCTGGCCTGTCCCGGTAATCGTCTGATTTAAAGGCAAGTTATGGAGTTGCCGAGCATTGACCAAAGGCACGGAATTATCTAGAAATAAAACAACGGGCTTATCGGCTTTAATTCCCACCACGCGGTAATCTTCCCGCAATTTATCTAACCCGTCTTTAGTAATTGAACCAGAAAAAGCATTAATGGTTGTATATTGGTGAACTAACTCAAATTCTTGCTGCTCGATTCCCAACAATCCCTTCTGATCTTCCAATGCCAGACTATTCAAAACCTGCTTTTGAGCTGCAGCAATAACCTGTTGCTCTTCTTTAGGATTAGCCGTAATCCGCTCCCGCAAAACAACGATAACTTCTGCCTGCCCATTTTCCTCCAATTCCTGAAGCACGGCTGAGTCAACAGGAACTTCAGAAGCGCCTACCAAGGCTCCAGTTATGCCGCCTTGAGTAACCAGGAAATAACCCCCAATGAGCAGGATGATGATTAAAATAACTACCTCTTTGGTCGGCCGATGATGTTTTCTGATCATGGTTCTCCTTGTGGTTCTGGATTTTTTCATGGAACTTTTTTTTACCATTTATACATCCTTTTTATACCTCATTTATATGTCATTTATATTATATAATAGATAGATGGTTCTGCCGAAGGAAAACCGAACCAATGCCCTCCCCAATATTAAAAAAAAATTTAGAGATCACGGAAGTTAAAGAGCTGAATAACCCAGGCCGCAACTCATACCTGGCGTAAGAAATTTTTTTTAATTGATACTTTTCTTTAAGATATTTCTCTAAATCCGTTTTATCGCCCAAAGCATCAATTAGGCCCAGCTCCTTAGCTTCCACCCCCAGAAAAAATTCGCCGGTAGCTATCTTTCTTACTTCCGCCTGAGTTAATCGGCGATTCTCAGAAACTTCTTCAATAAAAAAATCGTGAATCTTGCCTAACTTTGCTTGGAAAATAGTTCTTTCTTCCAAAGTCATTTTTCTAAACGGCGTTCCCAAATCTTTTTTATCACCGGCAATTAACCGTTCATAGCCAACGCCATATTTATCCATCAGCCCGCTAAATTCCAGGTATGAGGACAGAACTCCGATGCTGCCGGTGATGGACATCCGGTTAGCCATAATAAATTCCGTGGCTGAAGCAATCCAATACCCGCCCGAAGCGCCCACTTCCCGGATTAAGGAAACCACTGGTTTGGTTGTTTTTTTGATTGCCGCAGCGATTTCATCGGAAGCTACCGCTGAACCTCCCGGCGAATTTATTTCCAGTAAAATTACTTCCACTAAAGGGTTTTTATCGGCTTCTTCAATAAACTGAATTATCGTTGAAGAAGAAACTGTAGCTTCTCCCAACAATCCAGAATTATCCGAACCGACAATCGTTCCTTCAATAGGAATCAAGGCTACATTTCCAGCCTTAGGGCTAGGGAAAGAGCTAAAACTAAGCGGTAAAATAACCCCTGAAATAATTACTACTGCAGCAATGGTCAAAATAATAGATTTAAACCTACTATTAACCTCTCCAAGCCTCTTTTTCATACAATGTTGAGAAAAGAAAATAGGTTTATAAAGTTAGTGGTGATGTCTGCGGCGTTGCATAATTCATTTTTAATCTAGATTTTATTTATGCAACACGGCAGGTGATGTCAAGTTAGCGGCTGGGCTGCAGAGCCGACGTTTGGTCAATAAGATCATCAATTTCGTTAATAAATACTTCCATTTCTAAGGTTTGCTTCTCCAGCGCCCGATCTAGCTCCTGCAATGCCTGCAGTTCTTGGCCTAACACCTGTTCCAACTGGTTGTGAAAAATGAATCCCAGTAGTTTCCCCATAAATTTTTGAGAGGAATCATTTTCACTAACCCAGCGAGAATAAACTTCTTTTTCCATTCTTAACTGAGCTATAAACTGCTCTTGGACCTCCTCAAAAGAACCTTGGAATTCTTGTTTATAGTAAAAAGCCTCTAGTTTTGCCAACTCTTGCCCTTCTTTTTCAGTAATCTGATCGTAATCAACATCCTTATTCACTTTACTTAATAATTGCCTCTGTTCATCTGTTAACAAAGCATATTTTTGCAGTTCATCTAATTCTCCTAAATTAGACTCCCGCTCAAGAATAACCCGTTGCCGGTCAGTTTTTAAATTAATGTCTAGTTCCTTTTTAATAGATCTAACCAAGTCCTTGGTAAAAAATAAGTCCTTGGCAACAAATGAAAGCCCTTTTTCTTTCTTGGCTAGAGCCAGAAATTTCTGCCTCATCGCTTCAAAATAAGCTTCATCGGTGGTTAGTTCGGCTTCTTTTCCTTTCAGCTCTTTCTGCAATTTAACATCGGCAGCGATCATCCTCCGGACATCCGCCCAAGTTAAATGAGATTTTTTGGCCTGCGCTTGCTCTAGTTTAACGACCTGTTCGACTTTAATTAGTTCTGTCATTACTTTTGCCTGCTCGGTCTTAAGATCGGTTACAGCAGCCATAGCTATAGCTGCCAGCACTGCGCCGGCAGCCAGGCGTCTTCTAAGTTTTTTAAAAGCAATAACCATGAGGATTATAATTAACTAAAGAAGTATATTTAAATTTATATTTATTTTTGAATTGTAAGAAAGCAGACCTAATTGTAAGAAAGCAGACCTAATTGTAAGAAAGCAGACCTAATTGTAAGAAAGCAGACCTAATCTGCGCAACACATAATACGTGCAACAAATAGGCCCTGTAGAAAATGCAGCAGCAGCCGAGCGTGATGAGATTTTCTACAGAGCCATAGATATAACAACTTTTAAATAGCTTCTTTTCTTTCTTTTAATTAAAAAAGATGGCGCAGGCGTTATTAACAATTCTCGTATGTTTGGTGATTGCTTATTTTTTTGGCGAACTGCTGCATAAGCTGAAGATTCCCCGCGTGGTAGGCCAGGTTGGAGCGGGGCTGTTTTTAAGCATTGGGGTTGTCAAGGAGGTCTTATTTACTGATGAAAGCCTTAAAACTTTGTCCTTCTTGGCGCACTTGGGAATTATTTTATTATTTTATTATGTCGGGCTGGAGGTTAATTTTAAAACTGTTTTGAAAACGGCCCGCAATTCCATTACTATTTCTCTATTTAATACGATTTTGCCGTTGCTGTTGGGGTTCGGGTTGTCCTATTTTATTTTAAAATTAGGCCTCATCCCCAGCTTAGTCATTGGCATGACTCTGCCGACCGCGGCTTTATCTATCAGCATTAATCAATTGGAAGAATTAAGAATGCTTAAGACCAAGATCGGGACGCTGTTATTAAGCGTGGGCATGTTTAATGATGTTCTGCAAATAATAATTATTGCCGTAATCTTTTCGCTGATTCAGGTTGGAACCAGCCAATCCGGATTGCTGACGCTGTTTTTAGACATGTTAATTTTTATTCTGGTTGTTGTGGCCGCGCGATTGTGGTTTATCCCCTCTATTTTAGCTTTTTTTGACAAAGAACATTCCAGCACCGCCAGGTTTACGGCCTCGATGATTATTGTCCTGCTGGTGGCTTCTCTTTCGGAAGTGTTAGGGCTGGGATTAATCATTGGCGCGCTGATCGCCGGAGTGATTGTTCGCCAGACTATTTTTAAGGATCACCTGCTTTCCAGCTGGCAGGAGCATGATATCGCCCGCTCAGTGCACATTCTGGCTTTTGGCTTCTTGATTCCATTATTTTTTCTATGGACTGGCCTTTCGGTTGATTTTTCTTTAGTTTTTAAAGAAACCGGATTAATTTTGTTTCTGGCCTTCTTATCCATCTTTGGGAATGTGGCCGGCGTCATGATACCGATGTTATTTACTAAAGGCTCTTGGCAGGAAGGGCTTCTGCTGGGAATTGGCTTAAGCCCTAAGGGAGATGTGGAACTGGCCGTTGCCGCTTTAGCTTTGGAAGCGGCTTTAATCTCTCAGTCCTTATTTGCGGTTCTGGTGATGATGTCGGTGCTTACAACGATTATTTCACCGATTCTGTTCAGGGTTTTAGCCAAGCGATATCATAAGCTGTGGAAAAATTAAATAAGAAATGAACTATTATAACTTAAAAAGGCATTTTTCTTAAGTAAATTATATAAAGTAGTGGCGCTCTTAGTAAGACATGGAAACAGTAACCCTCCCTAAAATAGAGTTTAAAGCTTTAGAGCAAGAAAATAAAAATTTAAAGCAAGAAATCGCTATTTTAAGAAATACGCGGCTCTATAAACGGCTTCTGGATGCTTTAGAAAATTTAAAAAGCAAGGAATACACCCGTAAAGATTTAGGAATTTAGTTAATCTATTTTTTACTTTATTAATAGTTTTTTGTTGTTTTTGTTCACTAGTTTTCATCTCACATTCAAAGATTATAATTTTATTAGTTGATTTTTGATGATAGAAATATAATCGAAGAGGAGGGTGTTTATTTTTCATTTCATATAGCCAGAGATGGTTGTCTAATAGCTTTCCACTGATAGGGCCGTTACATTCCAATTCGTCCAACCAATTTATTATAATTTTCTTAAATTCGCTCTTTTCAATAGCTTTCTGAAGCTTTATTCTTATAACTTCATCAAAAACAACGGGGTATTTTTCTTCAGTCATCTCGTGCGAGAGATTTATTCCATTTTTAAATTAATTGGTGGTGTTTTTCAACGAATGTATTAAGTTAGGTCAAAAGTAGCCAACACATTAACAACATTGCTCAAAAGTAGCCAACACATTAACAACATTGCTCAAAAGTAGCCAACACATTAACAACATTGCTCAAAATATTCCATTTTCTGCTTGAATGTTTTTAGCGTTTTGATAACAGACTTAATACATACTTTTCAACTAAAATTTTATAAACTACTTAAGCTTCTTTTCATTATATGTCCAAAAAAACCACTCAAGGAATAACTGTAAAAAAAGATCAGGATTTCAGTGAATGGTATACTCAGGTTATTCAGAAAGCGGAATTAATTGAATACAGCCCGGTTTCCGGCTGCTATATCCTTAGGCCAAATGCATACTATATCTGGGAAAAGGTGCAGCAATATTTTGACCAGCTGATTAAACAAGATGGAGTTAAAAATGTTTATTTCCCCTTATTTATTCCTGAAAGCTTGCTGATGAAGGAAAAAAACCATGTGGAAGGGTTTGCTCCGGAAGTGGCCTGGGTGGAAAGCGGCGGCCACAGCCAGCTAGGCGAACGGCTTGCCGTAAGGCCAACTTCGGAAACGATCATGTATGATGCTTATGCCAAATGGATACGCTCGTATAAAGACCTGCCTCTGCGGTTAAACCAATGGTGCAACGTGGTGCGCTGGGAGTTTAAGCACTGCACTCCTTTTTTAAGAAGCCGGGAATTTTTGTGGCAGGAAGGGCATACCGCTTTTGCTAATAAGGAAGAAGCAGTTAAAGAAGCAGAGAAAATGCTGAATTTATACGAACAGACTTTTAAGGAGCTGTATGCCATACCAGTACTGAAAGGACGAAAATCCGACGGGGAAAAATTTGCCGGAGCGGAATTTACCTTATCAGTGGAAGCGTTTTTGCCTAACGGCAAAGCCATTCAGGGAGCTACCTCGCATCATTTAGGGCAGAATTTTTCTCGGGCGTTTAATATTTCTTTTACTGACGAACAAGGCCAGAAACAATTAGCCTGGCAGAATTCCTGGGGCCTGTCCACCAGATCCATTGGAGTAATGATTTTGATGCATTCTGATGATAAAGGGCTGGTTCTGCCGCCGCGGGTTGCTCCAGTGCAAGCGGTGATAGTTCCAATTTTGTTTGATGATTCCAAGAAAAAAGTATTGGCTGCTGCTGAAATGATCAAGAAGAAACTAGAGGCCAGGGGAGTTTTAGCGCAAATTGATGCTCGCGAAGAATATTCGCCGGGGTGGAAATTTAATGAGTGGGAAGTTAAAGGCGTTCCTCTGCGTTTGGAACTTGGCCCGAAGGATTTAGCCAAAAAACAAGTTGTTGTAGCTCGAAGAGATACCGGGGAGAAAAAAGAATTTAAAATTTCTGAGGTTTCTAAAGTTATACCTAGTTTGTTGGAATATATTCAATTTTCTTTATACAATAAAGCTGAAAAATTGCTGCAGGAAAGATTAGTTAAGGTTAAGGATTCCCCGGCTGCGGAAAAAGAATTTCAAAAAGGCAATTATATTTATGCTCCTTGGTGCGCTGAAGCAAAATGCGAAGAGAGCTTTAAGGAAAAAACCGGCGGGAAATCCTTAAATTCTCCCTTAAAGCAGCCTAAAGTTTCCGGCAAATGTTTTAACTGCGGCAATCCAGCTAAAGCCTGGTTTTATTTTGGGAGAAGTTATTAGATGTGGTTGAAGCCAACAAAAAAGAAAATTTTTGCTTCTGGACTATTTGGGCTAAGAGCCTGTCTCGACTGGCTGGTGTGGGTAGGCGATTTCAGGATTTCTGTGTTTATTTTTAAAATTATTTTTACCCATTAGTACACATTCTTCTTGGTCTGCATGTTAAAATATTTTTTAATAATGGCTTGCAGGCTTAACATTCGGTAAGCTAAAGTGTCAGCATAACCGCCAATCTTGCTG
>Ga0209542_10014566_pt1 | contig 13364 bp, 16 predicted proteins | sample RifCSPhighO2_01_FD_184028 | JGI IMG/M metagenome (GOLD analysis project Ga0209542, IMG submission 184028) | Soil microbial communities from Rifle, Colorado - Rifle CSP2_plank highO2_0.1 (SPAdes) (version 2) | ecosystem: Environmental > Terrestrial > Deep subsurface > Rock core/Sediment ... | reverse complement strand
GAATAAAATTTACTTACTCTTTTGGGATTCCCATATGGCATTTCGAAGTGGACAACTGGGTTTGATTTCATAGCAATTTATATGGAAAATGTTAAATAAATCACTTAACCAAGTCAAGAGTTAAATCAATAGTTTTTAACTCTATTTATTAAAGCAATCTGTTTTTCTGTTAAGACAATCTTCTTTAAACTAATCTCTGCAATATTATCTTTATAAATATCCAGCAGTTTAAAGAATGCGTTTTTTATTTCGGTCTCTTCGCAAACAGTATATGTTAAGTACAGTTCTTTCTTGAGGACTTCGTTTGCACTACTTTCGAAATCAAACTCTCGTGGAATCCCTCGCGACTTCACATAAATCTGAAAGAGTGTTTGCCTCATCTTGTTAAGAAAAAATAGTGCATTAATCAGCTTTTTCCTTCTTAAAGAAATTGGGACATAAAGTGAAAGCTCGAGAAATTTATTACTTAAAAGTTCCAGATCGTCTTTGGTTTCTTTTTTAACTGTCGATTTCTTTATGTCATCTTTAGTTAGATTGCCGGTTAAAACTTTCATGGTTTCCAATATCGCTTCGCTAGTATCTTCAAGCAGGTGAAACCTAATACTCATTCTATCCAGGGAGCCGAATATGACTATTGATTCGTTTGTAAACTCTTCGAAAGTGATCAGAATTTCTAACCCTGATGCTTCCAACGCCTGAATCATGCCTCTGATTTTACTTTGAATTATTTCCTTTTTATCATCCTTTACAATTGCATCCAAGTCTAAGTCTGAATAGTTATCCCAATTTCCTCTGACTAAGGACCCGAACACAATAAAGGCTCTGATATTTGCATCTACCTTGAATAAATCGACAAGTGTTTTAAGTATTATTTGACGTGTGCTATTTCCAGGAAGATTCATTATTGAAGTATATCAGGTTCGGGGGAATAATGAGATGAAGTTGCCACAGTACTCACTTAATCAAGTAGGATCCTTTTAAAGTTTACCTTCCTTTACCAAATCAATAGAAGACTTTCCTTTCTGAACTTTGAAGACAGTTATATTTAGATTTGAAATAGCATCATTTATTCTCTCGACTTGTTTCGGCACAGTATTTTGTGGAAGTTTTTCAGCTTTAAAGTACTCAATTTTATCGGCCTCATTTGTAGTAGTAATTTCGCCACCATTAGGTTTGCAAACAAATGCGAATACAACCTCATTTTTATCAGGTTTACTATAAACCCCTGATAGTTTTAAAATTTCAATATCCAAATTAGTTTCTTCCTTAACTTCTCTTTTCAATCCATCCCAGGGGGTTTCCCCATATTCTAAACCACCACCAGGGAGATTCCATAAATCATAATCGCGCCTATGACAAAGAAGAACTCTTTTTTGCTCGTCAAAAATAATTCCAAATACTCCGATTGTAAATCGGCTTTTCATAATCGAAGTATACCAGGTTAAGAGGAGAAATTATCGAAGCACTCACTTAATCAAGTCAGAAGTTAAATATCCGGCAGTGATACTTTGCGGGGAATAAAAACAAAGTTACTGGCTAATTATTTATCTTTATTTTCCCAGTAACTGCGCTTCCTTGAGTCAAATTGACGTGTTCTATTAGTTTCTCTGCTAGTTTTTTGGCATGTTCTTTACTTAAGCCAACTCTTGAAACCACACTGGCTTGGTTTGACGACCCAACTCTCTGTGTTATATCAAGCACAATTCCATTTTCACTAGAAGTAATCATAATAGCATCTGCATAAAGAATTGGCGTTCTGGTTGGATCAACTCCGACATTAAGCTGAACTTCTTTTTGTTGTTTATCTTCGTTAGTCATTACTTTCACCTCCTTACTGATATGCAAAACTCTCAGCATTCCTTGTTTCTCCTTGGATTTCACTGGCTTTAGAGTTAGGGATCATAAAGTTAATTCCTTCATTGCTTAAGAGTCTGATTCTTACTTCATACATAGGATTACTAAAATAATAAATCATATAATTAACAATTACTTTAACTTCTTTTTCTTCTTCAGGAATTAAAGAAATTTTCAATATTGTTTTTAGAGCCTTAGCAACTTTGTTTAAAGTTTTTAGCGAATATCCTTCATAGTCAGCTCGCTCGAGCCTAGCAACATTAGACTGTTTAACGCCTGTTAACTTTGCCAAATCTTTTTGTGTCATACCACGATTTTTTCTCAATTCGTATATTTGTATAGAGATGTCGATAGCAACATCAGCCCTGGCAAATTCATTTTTTAATTTAGGATTTTTTCTAATTTCTCTACCGATGTAAAAATCAAAATTTGTTTTTTTCATGCAATCATTTAATTTGTTTGTATCTCTTCCTTACGATTTCTACCTCTTTATTGAGTATTTTCTGGCTTTTCTTAACAAATCCGTGCAAAAGAAATATTAGCTTGCCTTTTTTGAAAACAAACAAAATTCTTACTAGATTATTTTCAGCCTTAACTCTCAAAGAGAAAATATCCGGTTTGATATATTCTGTCAAAGGCATTTTGTGATACTCTCGATCTTTTATTTTTAATATTGCCGCCAATGTTTTCTTCCATAAGAAGGGGTTTTTAATTTTTACGCCTTCAAGAAATTTCTCAACAGGTTTTTCTCCATTCTCCAGTTCATAAAATTCAACTTCAAACTTCATAACCCATCAATTGTGAATATACCAAAATTGGTATGTTTTGTCTAGTCATAACATTGCTTCTATTTTTTCGCCACTTTATTAAGTTAAGGGTTTTTTAAAGCGAAGAATCTTTTCTGCCCTGATCATTGCTGCATAAAGAAATTACATTATGTAATAGGACTAAAATGTAATTTCTGTAAGCGGAGCTTGGCCAAGTGGACTTGGTAGCAGATGTCACTATTTCAAGTACGAAATTATTGTATGACATCTGTAGCGTGGGGGGGATAAAGATTATTAATTCTATTTCCGCTCAAATAAACGCTGGTTCGGGTGGAACTACAGATGAAGCGACAGGAGTGGGAGTATCAATTTCACTTCTATATTGTTTTTTGTTTGCAGGTTTGGTTTCCAAACTTGATCTCTTGGCCAATTCAGCAACAATTATTCGTATTAACTTTTTGGCCTCGATTTCATTTACTTTTGAAGAAGTGTTCCAATCAAGCCCGGGCCCTGTATTACCCTCCAGAAGATAGATGTTTTTATTATTGCTGATTATGAAATCTAAAGAGTATAAAGAGTTGTCGTTTCCCAACACTTCTGCAATATCTTTGGAGAGGTTTTTTACATTTTCCGGAATTTCATTTTTGGAAACATAAATTAAAGACCCGCCCATGTGTTCATTACATCGAAAGTCCCCTTGTTTAGCAATTCTTATATAAGTTTGTATGATTTTCCCACCCAAAAAAATAAGACGTATGTCTGTCGGAGAAAAAGAATTTTGATATCTATATCCCAGATCAAATCTGATAAAAGGCTGAAGTATAAAAGTTTTGCGGGTGTTTTTTGCAACTCTTACAATGTCACTTAATTTATCTCTTTTGAATTTAAATACACTTCTTCCGCCTGCGCCAAATCTGTCTTTCATAACGATTTCATTTGAAAAGTCTTTTCTATAAGAGTGTTTTTCTGTTATTTTATTAAGCTTTTTTATACTTCTTCTAATATTTTCTTCAGTATTCCCTCTAACCGGTACCGCCGGTATGGAGAATTTTTTAAGTTTTTTGTATGTTTCTTGCTTGTCAAAAAAAAGATCGAAAAGATAGGGAGAGTTGAACGGTTTAACTTTTTCGGAAGAGAATAAAAGATCTCTTTTTTCTTTAATTATCTTATTAACCGGCGAAAATTTATCAAAAATTAACTTTGAGTATCCCGGCTTTTTTACTTTAATCCAATCACCCTTTTCTAAAAGCCAAAAACTGCTGCATTTCCCCGCCCCCTTAACATCGGAAGAAGTTGTGAAAGCGCATTTGAGATTATGGCTCCGGCAGGTTTTAAGAAAGTAGCTGTAAACAGCGTTATAAGATTCGTTACTTGATCCAACTGGAAATGGTGTTAATTCATTGGAGGGAGAATTTGCACTTGTGGCAATTCTATGGGAGTAAACTACTAATACGTCAAGGTTATTCATAGTCGTAAAAAGCAGGTTTTTTAAATCCGGCAAGCAAGTATTGGGACGGAGAAGATTACTAAATAAATCTAAAGGTTATACTTTTTTAAATGCAGAACTGGATATTTAGGGTGGCCTTTATTTAAATCTATTTATCTCGAACTGCTTACAGAGATCCTAGTCTAACATAAAATAAGGCTAGATGCAATCCGATTATAGGATGATACCAGAGTAATTTACGGTGTATAATATTTTAATGAGTTCCCTAATTATAGTTTGGGCAATATTTTTCTGAGAGGATAATCTTTTCTGCCTTGCTCATTGCTGCAGAGCGTTTTTAAGTATTTAATTACACGATCTCCATCACTGACTTCTTTTTTCCTCGCTGGCAAACAATAATGAGAGTATGAAAGTTCCGATAAGTTTCTAAGTTGAGTTCTAAATTTTTTCCGGTTCTTGACTACGTTGATTCGAATCAACGTAGTAATAATTTATAATCTCCTTCATAAACAAAACTTCAAAATCCTAAGATTTTTTTAGAGAGTAATTACTAAATAAAATGAATATAAAATAATTGGCACGAGAAGAAGAAAAGCGACATTTCCAATTAAACTTACTATGTAAAGAGTACTATTTCTATTTTTGAAAAATGCTGCAGACTTCCATAAATATACAATTACCCTACTACCTTCATGAAAAGGAAAGGGGTATCTTTTTTGCTCCCAAGATTTCCAATCCTCTGAGTAATTTTTAATAAGGGAAAACAGGACAATTGTCGCCGAGCCGAACCAAACTAAAGTGGATATCATGAGTATAATCCCAATCCAAGCTTGGTTAAAAATGTTCATTATCTAAAATCAGGATTTTTTGCCCTCGAGTTCTTTTATTTTCTCTTTTAACTTTACCATATCCAGCTCTCTTCCAAGCATAAGTTGGTTCATTTTCTTGAGTTCCATTTCTGATAATTTTTTAGCCGAAATGTCTATCGAATAAAAAAGAAGTAGAGTTATTTTGCCGTCTTTGCCTCTAATCGGCGAAATAATTCCTTCGCACCACTGATGTTTTGATCCTTCTGATGTATGTTCCATCTCAATTCGTGAAGCTTCTCCTTTCAGTCCATTCTGAAAAGCTTCCATTACCAAATTTTTATATTCGGGTTTTACAGTTCCAACCCAGTCCCATTCAGTTATATCGTCGGTGTCTTTTATAAAATGCTCGTCCCGTCCTCCCTTATTAATAAAAATTAAATTCCCCTTTGCGTCAAAAACTTTTATACAAATCGGGGTAGAATCGATAAGCTGGCGATAGTCCTGAAGGCTTTCTCTTAGTTTTTCTTCTTCTGAGTAAGGAATTGTCTTATCGCCCATATATTTCTTTTATTAATATATACCCTTATTAAATAAGTATGCAATATGGAAGAAACGCCCTTTTGGGGCGTTTCTTCGTGCGACCCAGCTGAGCTGGGTCAATGCCACATTTGCCGTGGCTGATGCTAATTAATTTATTAATTAGCACTCCATGTGAGATAACTTCTCGGAAGTATCTCATGGGGCCATCATGTAGCCCTTGTGAAATCCTCGCATAAAACCGTGCCCAAAAGGCCCAATTACTGATAAATCAATTCCTTGACTTTCTGCCCAACTCTTAAACTCTTCACGCAAAGCCTGCATTTTTTCGTGTCGCTCCTCGTGAGACAAAGTCTTAAATTCCTCCATTTTATCTTGCATTTCTTCGTGTTTATCTAATATCGCTTCTTTTTGGGTTTCGGTTAATTTTCCTTCCGTGACAAGATCATTTAAGTCTTCGGCAAATTGTGCATACCTATCTGCTCTTCTCTCATCCCTATCTTGATCGAAAACCTGCTGGACTTCCGTTACATTTAAATTAAATTTGTCGGCAATTTTTTGTACAATCGGCGGATAATTTGATACGTCCTGTGCTGAAACATTTGTTGCTAAAATTCCTATTACGAATATCGAAAACGCTAGCATTGCCGGCAAAAATATTTTTCTTTTTTTACCCGAAACTGTCTTTACTTTTTTCCACATTCTTATCACCTCCTTCCGGTGAAGAGCTCCTAAGGAGCTCTTCACGGAATCCCATTAGATGCTCCAAAGGAGCTATCTAACTAATTGGGACCCATTATGCAGATACTTTACATCTTTATTCTGAGAAAAGGCTTAAAGAGATTAAGCAATAGAGGAATCACTTCTTTAAAAGAGGTTCCCAGACACCTATTAATTCGCGTACATATTCATATACATGCGGCAGAATAGAAAAGTCTTTATCGTATTCTCCTTCTAATAGTTTTTTACATTCAAAAGCTTTTACTTTTTCCACTTCATGTTTGTCAAATTTGTAGGGACCATCGTGAATACTCCAGTACAAATAATAAAATTCGGATTGTTTATCATTTTGGAATAACCCAATTCTTTTAAGATCCAGATCCGATTTTATTCCCATTTCCTCCATCAATTCCTGACTGGCCGTTTCCTCTATCGTATTTCCAGCTGTTTGGTGACCACCCGGCATATCCCATCTTCCGGGATGATGTGTTTTTTGAAAACCTCTTTGTTGTAATATTACTTGTCCTTTAGAATTAAATAGAATTATATGTGCTGCTCTATGATATCTTTGGGGGTTTGAATGTGCATCTCTTTTGATAATTGTGCCAATTTCTTTGTTATCTTTATTTACTTCTACTAATATTTCATCTTCGGTTGTATTCATGGTTCTTACTGCTAGGTCAATTTCCTGAAATATCCCTATCTCTAAGGAATAAGCGTTTCGTAAACTCTTAAATTCTTCAAAATTTACCCACTTAAATTCTTCAAGTTGCTTATTTGGTTTCGGATTTCCAGAAAGGTAATCAAAAAGGTAATAAATTGTTACACCGTACGCACGTTTGTCAAAACCCTTGTCTGAAAGAACAGTTATGAGTTTTTTTAACCTTGCTCTGATCCCTGGAAGTTCGTTTTTCAATACTCTCATTGCCGTCTCCTGAGGAGTTTCTTCAAATTTCATCCTGGATCCAGGAAAAAGCCAATATCCAGAATCGGGATCGGGAGCTCCTTTCGCTCGTTTTCCTACAAGGTAATTCCAGTCTTTAGTAACAACAATATCTACGTTGACAACCGGCGGAACGCGTCTTGTTAGTTCTTTGACCTGCTGACTCTTACTTACTTTGTACTGTTTCATCTGTTAAATTATACTGGTAGATTTATTATAAAAGTAGAACCTTTGCCGATTTCAGTTTCTACTTTGATTTCTCCTTTATGCATATCGACAATTGATTTTGCGATTGAAAGCCCCAGGCCGTAACCGTCAACTTTAGCTTTGCTCCGTGAAGCATCAACCCTATAAAATCGATCGAAAATATGAGGAATATCTTTTTCATCTATTCCCATACCCTGGTCGATTACTTCTATTATTACTCTCCGACTAAGGGGTGTTGATCGGCGTTTTTCTTTTCTCGCATTAATTTGTACTTCACTTTTTTTAGGGCCATATTTGATCGCGTTATTGAGTAAGATTGAAACAAGTTCCACCAAACTTTGAGGGTTTCCTTTTACAATTATCTCCGACAAATTATCTTTAATTTCTATGCTTTTTTCCTTTGCCAACGGCATATTTCTCTCTATTGCCTGACGCACTGCTTCAGACAAATCCAATTTCTCCATCGGCAAGCCGTGACCATTAGACTCATAACGAGAAAGTGATAAAAGATTATCCGAAAAATATTTCATTTTATCTACTTCTGCCAAATTACTTCTTAATAAACCCTTCGCATCTTTAAGTTTTAGTCGTTTGTCCCGAAGTGCAACTTCGACTTCGGTTTTCAGCGAAGCCAGAGGGGTTCGAAGCTCATGTGATGCGTCGGCAACAAATCTTTTCTGCTCATCGACCATTACTTCAATAGGGGCAAGTGTCTTTCCAGCCAAAAAATATCCCGCTGTGCCAGCTAAAAATAAAATGGCACCGTTTATTATGGCAAGCTGTGTTGCAAAACGTCTTTTGGCTAAACTTATAATTTCCCCTACATCTTCTGGAGGAATCTCATCCGGATAAATTACAAACGGCAATATTCTAAAAAAACCGTTCCGTTCTTGGACGACAAGCCTACGCTCAGGTGTGCCACGTATGGCCTGCATATGAAACCCCCGTCCCAGTTCCTTAGTAAATCCACGATAAACTATCAGGCTGAAAAAGCCAGATACCAACATTATAATCAAAAGGTACCAGAAAGTTAATTTAAGACGAGCATTTTGAAACATATTTGAAAAATCCTAAATTCTAATTTCTAAATCCTAAACAATACTTAAATTTCAAATATCCAAATTCGAAACGATTGAAAAATTGTAGTTTTGAATTTGTAATTTGTTTAGAATTTAGTGCTTAGTATTTAGAAATTCACTCCTAGCCTATCTTATATCCAAACCCTCTCACAGTTTGGATTAGATTTTTACTATTTGGAAATGCGATATCTATCTTCTTTCTTAAGTACCCAATGTATACTTCGACTGTATTCGGTAGTATGTCTGCATCATAATCCCAAACGTGTGCGATAATTTGATCTTTATTTAAAATTTTATTAGGATTTCGCATAAGATACTCTAAAAGTGCAAACTCCTTTCGGGATAGAGTAATTGTTTTACCTTCTCTTTTAACTTCGTACAAAACCGAGTCTAATTCTAAATCTCCAACTTTAAGTCGTGCCTCCCATCCATTTTGAGGTCTTCTGGTCAATGCGCGAACTCTAGCCAATAGTTCTTCAAAAGCAAATGGCTTGACGAGATAATCATCGGCTCCCGAATTAAGCCCCTTTACTTTGTCCTCCAACTCACCCTTTGCAGTTAACATTAGAATGGGTGTATGATTCTTTTCTTCGCGAAGTTTTTTACAAAGTGTAATACCATCCATTCCGGGTAACATAATGTCTAATATAATTACGTCATAAGTCTCACCTGATGCCATATCAAATCCGTCCGACCCATCGTATGAAACATCTGTTGCAAAACCTTCCAGTTGTAATCCTTTCTTGATGGAATTGGCAATTTTATATTCATCTTCTACCACCAAAACTCTCATTAAATCTAAATTATACTCTTGAAGCTGAAAAATACCTGAAAAATAGAATATAAATCTGCGAGACTTATTTAGAGAAAAGTTCTTTTATTATTGACAAAAACCCGCCGGAAGACTTTTTAAGTTCGTGTTTTCCTTCGCCCGAAATCTGCTTTGACCAAACCGAAAGAATTAACCATTCACCTTTGTCATTTTTTTTGGCAACTACTTCAATTTTTTGATTTCCAAAAGTTCTGTGGTAAACCCAGTTACCTTTTGCCCTTGCGTGACGGGAACTATCAGGCCGTCTCCACGTTGCCCACGCATCTCCTTGTTTTATACCCCGCTCGCGCATCCGCGTAAGTGCGTGATTAGTCCAAATAACTCCGCCGAAATTTCTTTGCATAAATTTATTTATGAGTCAAGCTTCGCTTATCCATTACTCCCCCTCCGGAAGATTTCTAAGTATTTCATCGTAAAGTTTATCTACTTCATCTTTTATAATTTTCTCAATATCATTTCCGATTCTCTCATTTAAATAATCGATATGTCCCTCGTCGTAAGGTGCATTATGAAACATTTCCAAAAACTCCTGGTGATGTTGGCTGGGTAGATTTGAAAAAATAACATCCAAAACTTTATGGTGAATTATCTCGTCGACAAGTTTCCATAATTCTTCCCTTTCCTCTACCGTATCGGTAGATTCTTTTATTAAAGAATCAAATTCATCGATTATTATTAAATGATCGTAAAAAATCTTGCTCATATTAATTTGTTTTATTATATTCTACCGGTCCTAGTGGGACTTTATTTTCAGGATCGTCGACAAAAAATAAAATAACCGCACCTTTCTTATAGCTCGATCCGCCAAGCTCATGCATAACTTCGGGACTTCCCCCAAAGTGTTTTCCGGTCCATGCAGCTGGGCCTGAATCGGCAATAGCCGCAACCACAGCATTACCGTTATCTGTATTCACTATCAATACCTTACGATATTTATACCACTCGCGAAGGAAATTTACGCGCTTGTTCCAATCGGGTAAATATAATGTTTGAACAACAGCATACCACTTTTCAGTTTCAACCAAATCATTTTTCAGTTCGGCTTTCGAGGGTGCAAAATATCCCCAAGCCCCTCTGCCCGGTGAAATACCTGATTTTAATATTTCTCCGCTGCCATGTTCTTTTAATGTATCTCCTGGATAGCGCTTTAGATGTTGTTCGGCTCCGATATAGCCATAAGTTGTATTAAGATGTTCTCCTTCGAGAGAAGCTTTAGCAGAAATTCCAATAACCTGAGTAAAAATTTGTTCAATGAACTTCTCTTCGTTACGAATCAAGGGACGAGGCCTTGCTGGTAAAACCGATTTCAAAGTTTTAGAAATAAAATCACCGTTGTCAATCTTATTCGTTGATCCGGCTATTTTTAGCTTATCAATAATTTCCTGTGGTGGCGGCAATAATTTCAATTGATCGGATGGAGATGTTAAAAGTAACGCTCCAGCAATTGCTCCTGCACTTATAAGCTTTGTAGAATGCTCTCTAATTTTACCGGGATCCAGATTTCTTTCCTTAAAAAATTTGTCGACATGCGGGTGGGCCTCGGCAAGTTTTCCTTTTAGCTCTAAATGCTTCAATTTCAATCGCTCTCGTAAAATATCGGAGTCTATTTTTTTAGCGGCAATACCAAAATATGTTTGAGTGGGCAGTTTTCCTCCCATACTAAGAAATAATATTTTTTAATCTTTCCAATGTTTCTTTTTTGCCTAATAGTACAATCGAGTCGTTAATGGGTGGGGTAATTTTTTTCCCGGTAATCGAGACTCTTAAATCCATAAAAAACTCACTTATTTTGAAATTATTTTTTTCAATTTCTTTAGTTAAACTATTATTCAAATCCTCCAAAGTCCAAGCACTTATTTTTTCAATTACGCGACTGGCTACTTCCAAATGTTTTTTCCAATTATTTCCCAACATTTTTTTATCAACCTTGGGTTGTTCGAAAAAAAATCCGATAAATTCTTCTAATTCCGATAAAGTTTTAATTCTGGATTTAATAAGCGGTGCAAATTTAACTAATATTTTTTTATCGGCACCTTCCGGAGCAAATTTTAGCGATCTTTCTGCAAACTCTTCATCAGACAATTTTTTAATATACTGAGAATTCATCCATTCAAGCTTTTGTCTGTCAAATGCCACAAGATCTGTTTTGTGGATTTTTTCTATTGAGAAATCTTTTATAAATTCCTCAAGAGAGTACATTTCTTTTTCCGTTCCCGGATTCCAACCAAGAAACATTAAGAAATTAATTAAAGCCTCCGGAAGATACCCCTGCTCTAAAAATTCCTTAGCCGAAACAGGCCCGAATCGTTTTGAGAGTTTTTTGGCTGCGCCGAGTTCTTTTAAGTTTGGAAGGTGGATAAATATAGGCATTTTCCAATTAAAGGCTTTATATAAAATAACGTGCTTGGGGGTCGAAGGAATCCAGTCGTTGCCTCGCATCACATGGGTTATTTCCATTAAGTGATCATCAATCACGACAGCCATATGATATGTAGGAAAACCATCAGATTTAATAAGTACCTGATCATCCAAATCATTAGAATTAACCGAAATTTCTCCAAAGACTAAATCGCTAAATTTAATATTTTCATCTTCTGGAACTTTTAGGCGTATAACGTGAGGTTTATTTTCTTTTAAATTGGCTTCGACTTCGCTTTTATCCAATTTTAAACATAATCTATCGTATTTCGTCGAAGCAATACCATTTTCCCTTTGTTCTTCCCGCATTTGCTTTAAACGCTCCTCGGTGCAAAAACAATAATAAGCTTTACCTTTATCGACTAATTGAGACGCATATTTCTTATAAATTTCTAATCTTTCAGATTGAATATAAGGTTCAAACGATCCTCCCACTTTTGGTCCTTCATCCCAATCAAATCCATACTCACTAATTACATTAAGAATTGCCTCAGTTGCACCTTCGATATAACGTTCTCTATCTGTATCTTCTATTCTTATAATAAATTTACCCTTATTCTTCCTGGCATATACCCAGTTGTAAAGAAGTGTTCTGATGTGTCCGATATGATATTCTCCGGTTGGGCTTGGAGCCATGCGAGTCCTAATTTTATTTTCTAATTTCTTCGACACTTTAATTGAATTTTAACACCCATCAAGGGTATACTCAAAGAACAAATGGCTTCTCTAACTCAAGTAGCAATAGTTTCAAGAAAAACAATAAGGTTCGGAATCTACATTTTAATTCTTGTTATTGTTGCTCGTACCGCCTTCAGAATGGGTTATAACGTTTATACAAAATTCTTTCCTCCGCCCCCGCCCGAACCTACTGTAGCTTTTGACAAACTTCCTAAACTTCCTTTTCCGCAAAAGGAGAAGCCTACAAATTTGGAATATATTTTGGAAACTCCCGATGGCAAACTGCCTTCTCTTCCGTCACAAACCGAAGTTTATTTTATGCCCCCGATTGCTTCAAATATAAAAGCTGTTGACAATGCTAAACAAAAAGCACAAAATCTCGGTTTTGACCCTAACGGCAAACCTATCGTCGAAAATGTTCAAAATGTCTATGTTTTTACCAAATTAGATACTCCTACTATTCTGACCATGAATATAATAACCGGTGCATTCTCCATCAGCTATGATTTAAATGCGAACCCCACGGTTATAAGCGGAACATTCACTGAATCCCTATCAGCTATTGAACACGTAAAGGGATACCTTAATGTTGAAAACCAAGCTGAAGAAATTAATAAAAATATTATAACTAATGAATTATTAAAAATTGAAAATGCTAAGTTTGTAAAAGCAGACTCATTATCCGAAGCAGAAATAATCAAAGTAAATATATTCAGAAAAAATTTAGGCTCCAAAAAGGATATTCCATCGGTTACGCCGGACATGCCTGAAGCAAACGTATGGGCTATGGTTACAGGGAAGCTTGAAGTGATTGCTGCCGAGTATCACTTTTTCCCTCTAGACGAAGGGAGATTGGGAACGTACCCATTAAAGACTTCCGAGCAAGCATGGGAAGAGCTAAAAAAATCCGAGGGTTATATTGCAAATTTAGGTGAAAGAGAGAACGATAAAATCACTATAAGAAAAATTTATCTGGCTTATTACGATGCCGGACAATATATGGAATTTTATCAACCGGTAATAGTATTCGAAGGCGATGGAGGTTTTTACGCTTTTGTTCCGGCGATACAAAG
>Ga0209542_10014564_pt1 | contig 13366 bp, 13 predicted proteins | sample RifCSPhighO2_01_FD_184028 | JGI IMG/M metagenome (GOLD analysis project Ga0209542, IMG submission 184028) | Soil microbial communities from Rifle, Colorado - Rifle CSP2_plank highO2_0.1 (SPAdes) (version 2) | ecosystem: Environmental > Terrestrial > Deep subsurface > Rock core/Sediment ... | reverse complement strand
TGGAGAAATAAAAATAGAACAAAAAACAGAAAATATACAATCACAAAATTTATCTGAACCAACTGAAGAAATAATAACTGGAACAAAAATATATATGAATCTAGGAGAACCAGAAAAGATAGATGACTACAAAAATTTACCATTTGATGGAATAGGATTAATGAGAATAGAATTTATAATAACAGATTATGTAAAAAAGCATCCAATGTATATGATACAAATTGGACAACAACAGGAGTATGTTGATGAATTGGCAGAGGGAATAGAAAAAGTAGCAAGAACAATAAACCCCAAACCCATTATTGTAAGATTTTCAGATTTTAAAACAAATGAATATAAAAATTTAGAAGGGGGAGCACAATATGAACCACATGAAGAAAATCCAATGATAGGGTGGAGGGGTGTTTCAAGATATATTTCAGAAGATTTCAAAGAAGCATTTATATTAGAATTAAAAGCAATAAAAAAATTAAGAGATAAAGGATTAAAAAATATTCATGTAATGTTACCTTTTGTAAGAAATACAGACGAAGTAAGAAAATGTTTAGAAATATTAAAATCAGAAGGATTAGAATTAAGTAAAGATTTGGGTATTTATTTAATGGCAGAAGTTCCAGCAATAGCAATAATACCTGAAGAATTTGCAGAACTACCAATAACAGGAGCATCAATAGGTTCAAATGATTTAACACAAGGAGTATTATGTGTAGATAGAGATAGTTCAAAATTGGGAAGAATGGGATATTTTGATGAAAGAAATCCCGCAGTGCTAAAAGCAATGAGCAATATAATAAGAGGATTTAAGAAATTTGGAAAAACAGTAGGAATCTGTGGGCAAGCAGCATCAGAATATAGTGAAGTAGTTGAATTCTTAGTGAAAGAAGGAATAACAAGTATTTCAGTAAGCCCTGACGTTGTGAATAAAGTTAGAAGACAAGTTGCTTCTGTGGAAAGAAATATTTTGTTAGGGAAGATAAGAGGATACTAAATTATATATAATATTTTAAATTAAACCATTTATTCAAAAAGATATGAACTCTATAAATAAGTTATAAAGAATTGTTGCAGATTTTACATACTATACGTGGTCATTGGGACTTATTCCAATAACAGGGGATTACCAAGCATACTGTGTAGCCAGGGTTAAATATTCTGAAGATCCTATGGGCGCATTTTTAAGGTTCACCGCAGTTAAATATATTGGTTTAAGTGTTTCAGCTTCAGCGATATATGCACTATATAAGATACTAAAATTTATGCCCTATTTTTATAATTTAAATAATAATTAAAAATCTCCTAAACTTTTCTGAGAACGTTTCAATCTTTCTTTATATTTGGGCGGTTCTACGCTAACAAATTTAAAACCATAATCATTAAGCATATTTTCTGCATTTGGAGTAATATTTGGTGCAACTAAAATTCCACGAATATTAGATATTCCTTTTACTTCTTTAACTCTTTCAACATATCTCCTTAATTGGGACACAGCAGAAAAGTCAGCTTTAAATCTTTTACATTCAATTACTACAAGATTATTATTTTCATCACAACAGAGAACATCAATAAACCCATAATTAGTTTGTTCTTCCTGCTTAACTGACTTTAATCCAGGTTCTACAATTGTTGGATCTTCATAAATCATATCAGACATATCTTTTTCTGTTCCTGTTAATTGAATTTTGTGCCCATCTTCAATTTTTATAGAATTAAAAAATAATATATCATAAAGTATTGTATCCATAAAATCGCCCATAGGAATATTATGTGATTTTAATATTACTGCTTCTCCCATCATTCTCAAACTATGATCTGTTCCTTCTTTCATATAATTAATAGGGACATTACCATGTGGCTGATGAACTTGAATGGAGCCGTCTGGTTTTAAAAGGAAAATACGTGCTCCACGTGCCAGTGATGTTTCAGCTTTACCAGAATAATTAACTTCACATTCTGCACAAAAAACAATAAATTCACGTTTTTTATATGATTCAACAAATTTTTCAATAAAATTGGTTATTTTCATAATAATTAAGATACTAAAACACTTAAAATAATTGCTATAATTCAATTTATAATCCTGTTGTTACCTATTAGTAATTACAAATCGAAAGGTTTATAAATAAGGCAAATGTCCCAAAATAGAGATAAAATGGCAAGAGAAAAAACATACGAAATATCAAAGGATTTAGAGAGTATAGTAAAAGGCACAAATTCTATAGATTCATTACTAAATGCAGCAAAAGTAAATCCAAAAACAGATAATATACAATTAAGAGAAGCAGCAGCAAACATGCTTCAAAATCCTTTCCTTAGAACAGCAGAGCCAACTTTATTCGTAAGACAAGTTGAAACAAGAAAACAGAGTTTATATGAAACTTTAACTGATAAACTTAATGATGAAACTTATGGTCAAGCAATTTCATTTTATACAGCAAAATTAGATGAAAATGTAAAATACGGAATGTATGTGGAATTACTAAAAGAAGGAATAGTTCCAGAAAAACCAAGCGACAAATTAAAAGAAGCAATAGCGAGAATAGAAATAGCTGAAGGAATAGAAAGAGCATTAGATTCAGAAGATGTGGATACAGCAATAGGCTTAGCTGCACAATATTTAAGACCATCACAAGAAAGAGATTTGGATGATTATATGGTAACTGCATCTAATTATGGAATGCTTGGAAAAAAGAATGTATTAAGAGATGTAGCTAAAATACAAAAATTAATGGCTGGAGCACAAATAGCAAAAGAAAACTTATATTCAGAAATAGATTCAGCTGTAGAAAAAGCAGAATATGGAAAAGCAAAAACATTTGTAAAAGCATATAATGCTTACAAAACACAAGAAAGAATAAATGATGAGAAAGCTAAAGCTGAGAAAAAAGGACGATAAGTCGCTTATTAATCTTAACTAAACATTTTTATATTACATTTAATTTTAAATTTCTATGAATTCACAGGATATATTGTGGAAAATAATTCATGAAAGGGATGTAACCAAATTTGATAGAATAATTCCATTACTACATGAAATAGGTTTAGAAAATAAACCAGAAGTTAGAGATCTTAACGATTATTCCATATCCCCACAAAGTCCTTATTTAATTTATGCAACTACAAGAAAAACAGCAGCAATACTTAAAAGAGCGGGATATAATAATCCTTATGCTAATGAATATCCATGGGCCAGATTAGATAAAGAAACATTAAGAAATAAAATAATAGAGAAAGTTAGAGAAAGAAAATATGAATTTTTTGGAGATTTACCTGATGAATTAAGAATATTGGGATGCGGACAAAGACATGAAATAAAAATAATAGAAGACAATATCACTACAAGACATTACAAACCGCTACTTGAAGAAACAATAAGATTAACACTAAAACTACTTGGAGAAAACTAAACTTCTTTATAATTTACTTTAACAATCTTTTCGTCTTTTATTGCGGCATTAGCTAAGTCAATCATTTTTTTAACAAAATCTTCAGATCTTCTTTGAATATCTTCTATTTCTTTTCCAGAAAGTTTAATTATTGCCCCATGTAAAATATCTTTAGCTTTCCCACGAACAAATTCGAAATCAACAAGATAATCCTTATTAATAATTCCTTTAGAAATGAAATTTTCAGATAATAAATCAGATATTTTTTCTGGACTTGGAGGAATAATACCGTAAGCCATAAGTAAAGAATGAGCTGAATCTACCATACCCCAATAAAAACCTTCCACGCTATTTAATAAACTAATATTTGCTCTGCCTAAATGCTTCCCAGAACGTTCCATGGTTGTGAAAATAGCTTCGGCTGAAGGCCTTATTCTTCCTTTTGCTAATAACACTTTTAAAGGATCAAAAAAACCACCAAGATCAATTAATGCTTCGCCATATCTTAGGATATTAATAACTAAAGGTTCACCTGCACGAATTTCTTCCCAAAATGCAGTTATAGTAACAGTATTAATATGAATCTCTTTATCATATTTTTGAGATGCCAATAATTTATATAATTCCTCACGATACCAAGCAATTAATTCATCATCCCAATTTACAGTACAGTCATCAATAATTATTATAATATCTAAGTCGCTTTTAGGTGTTGATTCTTTCTTAGGAACAGAACCGAAAAGAATAATTGCTTTAATTATATCCCTAAATTTCTGATATACTTTTCCTGCAAAATCATAAGCTATCTCATAATCTTTTGATAATTTTTTATCTGAACTTTTAGGAAATTCTACCTTCTTTAATCTGGGCATATTAATCTCTTTTTTCTTTTTCACCATTACGTTAAGCCTGAATTAACAACTATTTAAACTTTAAGTTTTAAAAAAATAATAAACTAAATTCTTTATAATTTTATAATCACTATATAGTAGTTATGATACGAAAGGTTTATAAAGTATTTATATTATAAAAATTATATGAAAAGCATAAGTCCAGCAGAACGTGAAGTGGCAACTAGATTCATGTACGATATCCTTATGGGCAGTGAGTCTGTTGTTCCAAGAAAACAAGATACAGGCAATTTAATAATAATACCCGCTCCAAATTCAGGGTTACCTTTTAGTGAGATGGAAATAATATTGCATACATCTCAAATTCCATTAAGCGAATTTATAAGAAGAGAGGAAGAAAACCAAAGAAGAGGATGTCAGATAATTCATGTATTTTATTCTGATAATGTTACATTTAATGTACGTCCAGATAATGAAAAAAGAGAAAAACTTTCAAAAGGAATACTAAAAAAACATTCAAATGAAATAAAAGGATTATTCGTTCCACGATTGGTAGAAAAAAGAGTTTTAGAAATAACAGGAGAATTAATTTATTATGTTCCCAATAGAAATCCTGCAAATGATTCAATAAGAGTTGTTACAGCAAGACCAGCAATGCTAGATCATTCACATATATTACCTGAAGTTAGAAAACCATATGAAATAGATGGACCATCAAAAAAATATTGGATAAAAGAACTAAAAGCAGTTATTAGATATGGGGATAGGATGGATTTTGAAAAAGATAAAATAAATTCAGCAGCATATAACCTCCAACATTTGCCTGGAGACGGAACACCTGGACCTGCACAAGGAAGCTTATTCTAATTATTTGGAGTACCACTAAATCTAGAAGACTCGTTACCCACTTGCCCCCCAACAGTTTTTGGTAAAGTAGTGAAACTAGAACCATACATACTAAAATGTTGTGATGGAAATTCTACAAATGATTCTCTATAACCAGAATATGATGCGGCAATACTTCTAGGATCTGAAGGTCTCCCAGGAGTCGACCAAAAATAAGGACTTGCCTCTGCATTTTTATAAAATGGACTACCAAAATATTCCAAAGTAGCAACTTGAGGATTTTGACCAATCTCAGCAACAAAACCGCCAGCTTCAACAATAGCTCTAGGTGCTTGTGGTAATTTTCCTTCCTTCTCAAGTTCATACCATTTCTTTTCTAACTGTTCCATAATTTCTCTAATTGGAACGTTACCCATTCCAGGAGGAAGATGTGAATCATGAAAACCAAAATTATCAGTAATATGAACATGACGTGTAACATCCGCAATATTTTTTGTTTCTTCCAAAACTTTCTTCTTTAATTCTTCACCTTCCCAACCTGCTTTTCTTAAATTATTAATATGACCCACATCCCACGTTGCACCAATAAGACGTTCAGAAATTTTTTTAGCTTCAGTTTCAGAAGATACACTTTTATCATTTAATAATTTTTCAGCAAGCAAAGCACGACTATCTTCAATTGCTTTTCTTAAATCATCCGCAGTAGACATAGGACTATTAACAAAAAAATTCTCAAGAGCAATAAATGGAATATTATCCTGCTTTCCATCTTTTTTCAAATTTTTATATAACCTAGAAAGAGCACTGGATACTGTATCTGCAGTTTTTTCAATAGCAAATTCACCAGTATAACGCCAAATATTTGGAGCGTCAGTTGAAGCTAATACATTAATTAATTCTTTAGCTTCCTCTGTTTTAAGATTGGATTCTTCATTATTTAGCCTCATTATCTCATTTTGAATTTGCATCTTTTCTTCTGGAGTTTTAATTTTATCTTTAATTTCGACAATTTTTTGAAATCTTTTTTGAATTTCTTTTTCAGCTTCTTCCAAAGGTTTAAGATTCTCTTGTGCACCCTTAATGTTATTAATAAGATCATTCTGTTGTTCTTTACTAGCAAATTTCATGAATTTATCATATAAATCTTCATACTCACTATTTAATTTCTGAAACTCATTTTTAATATGCCCAGATAATCTCCCAATATCACGCTGATTTTCAACAAAAGAATATTTATATTTAGGGTCACTAATTAAACCAGTTTTCTCAATAGTTTCATTTTCTTTAATTTTAATATTAAGCCTCTCTTTCAATTCTTCAATCTCTTTTTGTCTTGCATTTATTTTTAATTTTTCTTCATCCCAAGAAGTAGAATTTAAACTATGTAATCTTCTAAAAGGATCGTAGATCTGTTTAGAACCATCAATCATAAATTTTTCTTCATATTCTAAAGGCGCAACTTGACCTGTATCTTGATTAACTGCGGTAATACTCCTAATATCTGTCTGAACAATTTTGGGTTTTTTTTCACCTGGATTTTCAGGATCGTCTTCTAAAAGCATTTTTCCAGTTTTTGAATCCCTTGCAATTCCCATCTTACCTTTTTCAAATTCTTGAGAATGAAAATGGCCCGCATGAAAAACAACAGGAACATTCTCCCCATTACTTAATTTAAAAGATCTTTCAAGGATAGAATATAACTGTTCTTCAGCACCCTTCCTTTGATCTTCACTCCATCTTCCACCACCTTGCTCAGGTAAACCTGCTAGATCAATCAAAGGACCATGGACAGAAATTTTAGCATCAGTTAATTTAGCAATGCGCCTGATTTCATCAAAATGCTGATCTGGAATGAACTCAAATTTATCAGCAGAAATAGTTCCAATCTCCACATTTTTAACACCCTCGTTCAAACGTTTACCTGTTTCTTCCAACTGCTTAGCAACCATTGGGGAAGTTGGAGCACCGAGACGTGAGGCAGAAACTCTAAAAATATCATCACCATCCATACTACTTTTATAAGATTTATAAAATGACATAAACTCTTATTTATGCAATTATTTATATATCTTTGCTAAACATAGTTGACGACATAAATAAGCGATGGATTATAATTTGAAACTGAGTTAATCCTTAACGAGAGTTTATAACCCCACTCTATAATTTATTTTTATCGTAAACTAATAATAGTTGATTATAATAAAGTATTTAAGACTGTTATAACTCTAATGTCTTAGGTCAATAAAGCAAAAGTCCTACTAATACAAATGTGAAAGATGCTATTGTGAATGGATAACAAAAATAGAAGAAACACCGAATGTAAACCGCCTTGGAATAAACTAAAGTAGAAGTAAAAATTAGTAAATTGCGATAAAATGAAAGAAATAAAAAAATTTGATACGTTTAATGATGATAAATCATGGGCTTTTGGAGATTCAAGCCGGAAAGATACTTCTTATGCAAGTCACGGTTATCATAGATACCCTGCAAAATTTATTCCTCAATTAGCAAGAAGATGTATTCTAGAAAATTCAGATGAAGGAGATTTGATTGTAGATACTTTTTGTGGTTGCGGAACGACTATTGCAGAATCTTTAATTTATGGAAGAAAAGGAATTGGAACAGATATAAACCCTGTTGCTGTTTTGATAAGTAAAGCAAAAATAACACCTATTGAGCCAGATAAACTAAACAAAACAAAAGAAAAGTTATTTGCCTTGATAGAAAATGGAGAAGAAATAAAAGATAGACAATTTAATGAAAGAATTGTTTATTGGTTTCCTGATAAAGAAATAAGATTAACTTTATTTAAAATTCTTAAAGATATTAACTCATTAAAGGAAGAAGAATTAATTAATTTCTTTTTATGCGGATTTTCTCAAATATTAAAAAATTGTTCTATATGGTTAGCAAAGAGCAATAAGCCAACAAGAGATTTTAATAAAAAACAACAAGACCCAATTAAAACATTTAAGCGACAGATAAACAGCATGATAATAGGAAATTCAGAACTTTATAATCTAACTAGGTGGAAATTAATAAAAGAAAATAAGATTGTTTTAAGCGACGCAAGAAAAATACCAACAGGAAACAACAGCGTTAATATGATTGTTACCTCCCCGCCTTATGTTACTTCTTATGAATATTCCGACTTACATCAATTAACAGCATTATGGTTTGAATATACAGATAATTTAAATGAATTTAGAAATGGATTTATCGGTTCTGTTCATAAGCAAGACATAGACCACAACGGAATTAAAAGCCAATTAGCCATAAAAACTATTGAAGATTTACATAAGAAATCAAAAAAAGAAGCATTGGGAACTAAAAATTATTTCTTTGAAATGCAAGAGTGTTTTCAAGAAATGCAGAGAATTTTAAAACCAAAAGGAAAGGCATGTATTGTTATAGGTAATACAAAATTAAAAGGTGTTGAAATTTTAAATGCTGAAATATTTGTTGAGATTATGAACAATCTTGGATTTAAAACTCATAAAATAATAAAACGGGATGTTCCATCTAAAAATTTACCTCAAACAAGAGATTCAAAAACCGGAAAATTTGCAAAGACAAAAGATGCCGACCGATTATCTTATAAGTATGAATTTATTATAATCATGGAGAAATAAAATGGAATTTGAAGAAATAAAAAAGTTGTATGAAAAATACAAGAAGAAATATGGGAATCAGACTTATAAAAAAATTTCTAAAATTTTAACAGAAGCAAAAGAAATTCATAAAAAATATTTTCTAAAAATAAAACCTAATGGCGACCATGAACAATCTTGGAGAGCATTTAAAGGGAAGAATTTAGAAAAATTGCTAATTCATATTATTGTAGATGAAGTTAGAGCATTAGGTCTGGAAATAATAAACGGAAATAGTTTAGAGAGAACAAATAGCAATAACCTTTCAGAGCAATTAGACAAGGTAAAAAGAAATTTAGTCGTTGATTATGGAGAATTTGGTATGCACCTGCCTGACGTTGATTTGGTTATTTTTCATCCCAAAACATACAAAGTTTTAGCGGTTTTATCCAGCAAAGTAACTTTAAGGGAAAGAGTAGCACAGACGGGCTATTGGAAATTTAAATTGATGGGAAGTGAAACAACAAAGAATATTAAGGTATTATTCTTAACCCCTGATGAAGATGGAACATTAACAACAAAAAAGCCTACAAAGAAAGGAAGAGCGATTGTTGAAGTTGATTTAGATGGAACTTATGTAATGACAGAAGCAAATATTGAAGAAAGTAATAATGTTAAACTTTTAGACAAGTTTATAGATGACTTAAAAAAATTGATTTGATTTTTATTTAACTTCTACTTTTTCTATTAAAAAACTCTTCATATTATCCCTATACCATTCCCAAAAATCATTTTTCATCCATTCTTTAAATTCCATTATTAAATGATTATTACACAAAATGCCCACATCATTAAAATCTTTTTCTAATAATCTGTCATCAATTATTATTTTTATTTCCATAGAAAAGTGATATAGTTTTCTCTTAATATATATTGCCCCTAAAAATCTGAAAGATTTTCAGAATTTTTGTAAAATTTTCCAATTTAAATAAGACTACCATTTAATAGTATAAATAGTATAAAAATATTCGTCAAGCAATAATGTAGCTAAACAGCAACCATACCGTGTGTTTTCTTATAAGTATTATAAATAACAAAAGTAGTCTTCTTAGCTTTAGATTTAGCCGCATCCTCGAGTTCTTTGTAAATAAAAGAATAAGGTTTCTTCTTGGGAAAAATAGTTTCTTTCAAAGGATTAATAATCTCCCCAAAACCCTTAAACAAACCCCCAAAAGGATTAGACAAAGGTGCTTTTACTACTGCTTCTTTCTTATTATCTTTTTTAACTTCAGGTTTCAAATAATGATCAATCTCAACTTGAAGCTGCTCTAAAGAAACACCAACATATTCTTCAATAAGATTAATATCTTCATATAATTCCATACTTTCTCTCACTCCTAATTCATCTGCGTCCATAATGAATCCACTAAATTTAATATCCGTTCTACCACCATGAATATAATGCCTTCCACCCTGACCAGACATAGCAGAAGGAACACTTCTAAAACGTAAATCAATTTCTATAACCATAAAATATTTCTTATCAAGTTTAATGTCACTATAAGAATCATGAACAGCAGAAGGTTTTATTTCTTTCTTTCCGTATAATTTAATATCCATCTGCATATTACTAAAAGAATTAACAATATCCGGATTTAAAAAATCAGACTTTTTATTACCACTCATTTTTAATTTCTGAGCCGCAATAAGGTAAGGTTTAACCCATGAAGCATAAAGTTTTAAAGTTCCAATTTGTGAACGAAGATAAGTTTTTTCTATTTCATAACGTTTTCTGACTTCCTGATCGCTAAATTTCAGCCAAGCATTAAATTCTGTAAGTTTTCTATCTAAAATATTTCTAACACGAAGATTAAGATCTAATTTAGCTATCTCTTCAGAAGAGTTAACGTAAAAAAAAGCATCTCTCAAAGTAACAAACGCTAAATCCTGAGCAAGAAGATTAATACTGCCGCGTCCTTTTCTAGCATCAACCTGATCCATCCAAACACCTTTCAAAGAATGCATAGCCGCACGCTTATCTTCATCAGATAAATCTTTATTATTTATATCATTATAAGGAGATAACTTTATTTCAAATTCCTTAAGGTCATAAATCAAATTCAAAATACTTTTTATTAAATTATTTATAGTGCCAAGATATTCAACAGCTTTCTGTTGCATCAAACTAGTACGCTGACCCATCTCCCCATAATAACCAGAAGAAACAGAAGCCTCAAATTCTTCGGGACCTTTTTGAACATCCAAACCTAAACCTCCTGGAGGAGAATCACGCATAAAATCCAAAATCCAAAAATAAATAGGCTCTACACCCTCCCCAAAAGAGTCATAAGTTAAAGAATAATTTTCAACAGAATTATCCTTGTGAATTAATAATGGGCCCAACAGTCTAACAATATCTGCACGTTTATCCTTATAATCATCATCAAGAAAACCCTTTAAGAAAGAAATTTTATTTATATTTTTCCCCTTTTTTTCAAGCTGTTCCTCTATTTCACCAACCTCCAAAATCTTTTTTACACTAGGTTCACTAAAGAGTCCAGACATCAAAAACTATTTATATAGGCCAGTATATAAATATTTTGCAATGAGCATTTTAGATATATTCAAAAAAAAGAGAAAAGACGACGAACTATTTGAGGAAAATCCAACATTTGAAGAACCACAAGACACAGACATTCAACAAGATGAACTTGGACCAAGACCTAAATTTGATGATAACTTTGGAAGAACAGATAATATAAGTCCATTCAGAGACAATATGAATTCAAGCAGTACAGACATGCAATTAGTATTAACAAAATTAGATCTAATAAACCAAAGATTGGAAGTTATTGATAGAAGACTACAGGTTATAGAAGAAATAGCTAAAGATAACAAATGAAACAACCTTTCCACTTACAGAAAATTTAAATAAAGAACAAATAATAATTAAGTAATGGTTGATCAAAGAGAACTAACAATAGATTACATAAGAATAAATGGGCCAGTATTACCAGTACAAATAGCCAAACATATCAATACAAATATCTTATTCTCATCAGCAATACTTTCTGAATTGGTAGAAAGAAAAATGCTAAAAATAACAAGTGCTGCAGTAGGCGGAAGTCCACTATATTACCTGCCAGGACAAGAAGCACAAATGGATGAAAGACTACAAAAAAGTATAAGCGGAAAAGAAAAAGAGGCATATCAATTATTAAAAGAAAATAAAGTATTAAGAGAAAAAAATTTAGAACCGTGGCAAAGAGTTGCGGTAAGAAGCTTAAAAGATTTCTCAAGACAAATAAATGTAACTGTAGATGGAACAGAAGAAACATTTTGGAAACATCATTTAGTAACAGAAGAAGAATTAAAACAAATAATATCTGGAATCTTGGAACAAGAAAAACCAAAGGAAATAATCCCAGAACCACAATTAATATCTAATCCTGCTGAATTACCAAAACAAGAAATTAAAGTTGAACAAATGCCACAAAAAATTATACAAGAAGAAACATTACCAGTACAACAAACATTAGAAAAAATAAAAATACAACATAAACCTGAAGGAAAATTCTATGAAAAAATAAAAACATATCTGCAAGAAAATAATATATATATAATCAAAGAAGAGACAACAAAAAAAGATAAAGAATTTGATTTCTTAGTTGATATAAATACCCCATTGGGAAAATTAAGATATTTGATAAAAGCAAAATCAAAAGCAAGTATAACAGAAGCAGACATAACAAAATCGCATAGTGAAGGACAAATAAAAAATATGCCAGTTATAGTATTAACAAATGGAAAAATAAGTAAAAAAACACAAACATATATAGATACAAAACTAGCAGGTCAATTAAATATAAAACAACTATAAACCTTCTAATTTTATTTCTTCTATCGCAACTTTATGTTTACTAATTCCCAAGTTCTTAAGCTCCTCAACAGCCTGCTCCATGTTTTCTAAATCTTTAGCATAGTCCAAAGCATAAAGAGAACCAAAAGACTTAAGCAATCTCCAACCACCCTTTTGAAGTTTATATATAATGCTTGCGGCATCATATAAATGATTCCTTAATTCATCACCATAACTTTTTAGATTATGAGGATTAACAGAGTCCTTACCCTCCAAAGGCAAAGCCCAATTAGGTTTACCATGAAGCCAAACACTTACTGTAATCATAAAACCACCCCCAAAATAAAATATAAACTTTAGAATTAAAAAGCCTTTACCAAAAAAAATGGAAAAAAACAACAAAAAAAGTGAAAGAAATTCAATAACAACGCTTATATTACTTACTTAATAAAAAATATTATGAAAAACCAATATTTATTTGTTCTAGGAAGAGATCCTGAATTAAGTATAATTGAAATAGAATCATTATTAGAAACATTAAATATAGATTTCGAAATTACAGACCAAAATAAATCTATTGCAGTAATATCATCAGAAGAGATAAATCCAAATATAATAAATAAATTGGGTGGCACAATAAAAATAGCTAAAGTCATATCATCAAGCGGAAGAATACCAGATATAGAAGAGAATCTAGAAAAAGAAGAATTCTATATGGGAACAAAAAATAAAGCATTTTATTCAGTAGAAGGATATCAAACAGGATTAACAGATTTAGTCACGGAAATAATCAAAGAATATTTCAAAAAAATAAAAGTTAAAGGAATACTAAAAAAA
>Ga0209542_10014563_pt1 | contig 13368 bp, 14 predicted proteins | sample RifCSPhighO2_01_FD_184028 | JGI IMG/M metagenome (GOLD analysis project Ga0209542, IMG submission 184028) | Soil microbial communities from Rifle, Colorado - Rifle CSP2_plank highO2_0.1 (SPAdes) (version 2) | ecosystem: Environmental > Terrestrial > Deep subsurface > Rock core/Sediment ... | reverse complement strand
GGTTTTGATTACGGCAATTCTCCTACCCAAATTGAAAATGTTGATTTTACAGATAAAATAATAATTCAAACAACCTCAGCTGGAACGCAGGGCATAGCAAATGCAACTCATGCAGACGAGATTATTACTGGTGGTTTTGTTAATGTGCAAGCGATAATTGATTACATCAAAAAACAAAATCCAAAATACGTTTCATTAGTTGCAATGGGATCTGCCGGTATTCGCATCGCCGATGAAGATACTCTGTGTGCCGAATTTATTAAAAATGCTCTTGAAAACAAACCAAATGATTTTTCCAAAATTGTCAAACACTTAAGAAAATATGAAAGTGCACATAAATTTTTTGACCCTACAAAAGACTGGGCCCCTGAGAGAGATTTTGATTTATGTTTATCATTGAATAAATTCAATTTTGTGTTAAAAGTTGAACCTTACGACCAGAACCAAGTATTCTTTAAGAAGATTGAAATTTAAGGCGGCGCTTGGTTAATACCTAGAGAAAGACTTCTTGAAATTAAGAAAATGAGGGGAACTAAACATTCAACTAATATGTATCCTCTTAGGATTGATAAAGGTGTTTCAGTTTTAAATAAAACGAGAAAAGTTAATTTTTAATTAACTTTTATAAATGGATTTTTATCTTAATAATATCCCATATAATAAATTGAAATTTTTTAATTAATCTGATACAAGTTTAATATGAATAATTTGTTAAATATTTAATATGGGTTAATATTCAAGTTATTGTTTTTTGATATTTCCTCTCTTTTTATATAATCTTATTTTAGAATTATTCTTATTATTATTAACTTTTAAAAATAAACTTCTCAACTTCTTTTTTGGCAGCTTCTCTCTTTTTTTGATGTTCTGCTAGGAATTTGTTTATTTTTTCAATTGTATATTTTTTTAACTCGTTTGTCAGCATTTTTCCGCTTTTATAATCTTTTTTTATTTGTTCAAGCTTTTTATCGTCTTGTTCAAAAAGCATTTTAAGATATTGGAAACAAACATCAATATCTGGATTTCCACCTTTTTTTCTATGTTCTTCTAGTGTTGCCTGTCCTCCTGAAAAAGCATATTTGTTTATTTTTCTTTCAACTTCTTTCGGAGAGTCTGTTGTAAATATGGTTATATCTTCTGAAGAAGACATTTTACCTTCTGTTCCTGATAAAGGAGGTAAGAATATACATTGTATACTTGCTGGTTTGTAATATCCTAGCTTTGGTATTATATCTCTTGTTAATCTAAAATGTGGATCTTGATCAATTGCATGAGGAATTAAACAAGGTAATTTCTTGCCCTTTATAACACTTGGTAAAAACGCAGGAACAGCTTGCATACTTGTATAAAATATGCTACCTATATTTGCTTGATCAGTCAGACCAAAAGAAGCTTTAACCATGGAGAAATTTATTTTCTTTGCAACTTTTATTGCTTCTTTGTACATTAAATTAGCATGTTTTGTGTCAATTATGAAATGTGTTTTTTTAGGATCAAAGCCTAATGCTATTACATCTAACATATTTTCGTAAAGATATTTTTGAGAATCTTCAAAGCTTAAATCTTGTTTGAAGAGGAACTTCTCTTCATCTGGAAATTGAAACCATAACTCAACATTAAATTTATCCTGAATCCATTTTGTAAAAATCCAGGGCAATAAATGGCCTAGATGAACAGGTCCCGAAGGTGCTCTGCCTGTATAAAGAAAAAATTTATTTCCTTTTTCATATTCATCTAATAACCAATTTAAATCTCTATGAGCAAAGAAAACTTTTCTTCTTAACATGAAATGAATTTCTTTTGTGTGTTTCTCAATCCTTTTAAGAGTTTTTTCATCTATTTTAGAAACTCCAAATTCCTTAATTAGCTTATCATAGTCTATGTTTCCAGAGACTTCCCAGGGGGTTACTTTGCTATTCTGTTTATTCATATTATATTTAACTTTATTAATTTTATAAAGGTTGTTCTTTGATGATTTATGTTATATATTTTATATTGGATATATGTTTAAAAAATACTTATTGGTTCAAATTTAATGCTTCATAAAGAATTTGATAGACTTAGGAGAGAAGATGGGGAAGAGTTTTATTCTGATTATGAAACAGGAGAGAGGCTTTTAGCTCCTTTTATTTTAATCGCTTTGTCCAGTTCTAATAAAAGTGCTGTTCCTATAAATGTATCTAGCCTTGAAAAAAATTTTCTTATAGATTCTCTAATTCCTGATTCTTCTCAGCCTCTGTTAGGAAGGATTATTACAGGAGAACCAATGTATACAGTATTAAGTGCTGATGGACACTATACTGTAGAACTCCCAAATCTTCTTGATATGGAGTATGATGTTTTAGAAGTTAAAGGATATATGGATTTTGAAGCTGTTAGAAAGAATCTACCAAATATTCATGTATATTTTAATCCTGGGGACAGAGAACCTGTTCCTGATGATGATATTCCATTTTAGTTATTTTAAATCTTTCATCTTAAATCTTCTTGAAACTCCATGTAATAATATTTAAATATCTAGTTAATCATATTATAGCTATGAAAAAAGAGAGGATATTATTAATTTGGATTTTTTTGATATTTATATATATGATTTCTTTAGTATCTGCGGATATTTTCCTTACTCAACAGCCTAAAGATATTTATAATATTGACGATGAAATGTCTCTTATTCTAGGAAGCGATGGAGTAGTTGGATGGGCTGGAATGAATCTTATTTGTGGAAATTACTCACAGATGATTTACTTTCATTATTTATCAAAATCCGAAACAAATAATCCTGTTACAATTCCGTTAACTAAAGAATTTTTAAAAGGGTCAAAAGGAGACTGTTATATTTCTATGATATTTGATAATGCTAAGAAGAACAGCTTTCCTTTTGTTATAACTGACAGAATTGAGGTTTCAGTTAGTATGGATAAAATATCCCTATATCCTAATGAGAGTTTTTCTTTTAAAGGGTCAACTAAAAAAGCCAATGGCCAGGAATTTAACGGAATTGTTGACATTAATTTTGAATCATTAAATATCCAAAATTCAGTTCCTGTTGAAAAAGATGAATTTCAGGGAAGTTTTTCACTACCTGGAGATATTGCTTCTGGAGATTATAAAATCGGCTTTTTTGTTTCAGAAAAAAATATTGATGGAGAAATCATTAATTTAGGTTCTGCTTCTTCAAGTATTAATGTTTTGCAAAAACCTACTAAACTTGTAATTGAAACCCAGTCAAAAATTGTTCCTGGAAATCCGATAAATTTTAAAGCTGAATTATATGATCAGGCAAATGTTACTATAGAAAAAAAACCAGTTGCTTTAACACTTAGCAATCCCGAAGGTAAAAAAGTTTATGATAAATTATTATTTACAGGTGAATCAAATTCATTTAATTTATTAACTTCTTCTCCTTTTGGATCATGGAATATTAATGCTGTTTCAGAAGGTTTAACTGAAAGAGCATCTATTTTTGTTGAAAAGTATAGATTAGCAAATTATTCAATAGCTAATAATACTTTGACAATCCTAAATATCGGTAATGTTCCTTTTGACAAGCCTGTTGAAATAAGAATTGGAAATTACTCTGAAATTAAATATCTTAACTTATCTATGGGGGGATATGCAGAATTATTTTTGGAAGCTCCTGACGGAAATTATAATATTAGTATTAGTGATGGATATTCAGAATTTTTATCAAATACTCCATTAACTGGAAAGGTAGTATCAATTAGAGATAAAAATTATAAGGGAAATACTGGATTTGGATTTTTTAAGAATAACTTTTTTGCTTGGATTTTCTTACTTTTAATATTAGGAAGTTTTATCTTTTTAACAACTCAAAAAGTTATAAATAGAAGATTTAAAGTTACAAATAAACAGTCTGTATTTTTTAATAATAAACCCGAAGAAACAAAGGGTGGAGTTGTTAAACTAACTCCTCCTCTAGATAAATCTCCAGAAATTTCAAAATTTAATGAATCTCACTATGCTGATCATTCATTAGAAATTCATGGAGAAAAACAACAGGCATCATTATTAGCTCTTAAAATAAAGAATATGTCTTCTTTTGATACAAAAAAGTCTAATATTAATGAAAGAATCAATGAAATTACCAAAGAAATTTTTAATAATAAGGGAAAATTATACAGATCAAATGATTTTATTATTGGCATATTTGCCCCTGTTGTTACTAGGACATTTGATAATAGTCTAAATGCAATTAAAACTGCAAATTCAATTGCTAGTAAAATAAAATCTGACAATAATAAATTTAATCAGAAAATTAATTTCGGGATTGCGGTTAGCGACGGAGATATTGTTGCTAGAAAACAAGATGGTAAGCTGGTTTTTACTCCTTTAGGGTCTGGATTTTTAAATGCTAAGAAAATTGCTGAAATTTCTAAAAGTGATTTATTAATAAGTGAATCAACTAATAAGAAAGTTATGTCTAAAGTTAAAACTTCATTTTATTCAGAAGAATCTGGAATAAAAACTTATTTAATAAAAGAAATAGTTGACAAACAAGAAAATAAGAAATTTATAGAAGGATTTCTTAAAAGAAATAATGAGAGTAAACATTTAAGAGATTTTAGAACAGAAGGATTAAAAAATGAATCAAATGAAGATTCGTTAGATAAACACCCCTTTAAATTCCCTTAATAACTCTTTATTCATTCCTAAATTTTTCATTTTTTCTATAACTATTTTTGGGAATTCTACCGGAAGGGTTATTTTTTTAACATTTATATCAATTTCTTTTTCTATCTTAGGTTTTATCAGTTTTATTTCATTATACCCTGCTTTTTCCTTGATTTCAAGCCATTCATGCATTCCTTCTATTAAACATTTTAGATATATCTTACTATTTTTTTCCTGTTCATTTATTACCTGTTCATTATTTTTAAAAGCCATTTGAATGTTATGCAAGATTTAATAAATAATCTAGCATTAACAGAATTTAATAAACCCTGTATATGCTGGAGCCACAGTTGAAACTCTAGAATTCATATTCAACCAATTCTTTTTATGGCTCATATTCATATATTAAGTAATATTATGAAGTTTATATATATTTCGTTTCTCTGATAGTATTAAATTAAAGAGATATGATAAAAGATATTTGAAATTAAGTATATAAGTAGAATTGATTAAATTTGATTAAACAATGTTATCTCAGGTATTTCCTTATGGTATATTATTTATTAATTTGCATGATTAAAGATATTGTAAACTTAAAATCATTTACCTTTTCTTTTTATAATTTCTTTTCGCTATTTTTTAATAATTTATTAAATAAGAAGTTATATAGTGATAAACTGACCAATATTCATTTCTCTAACTATTATTTTCTTTATTGGGTAAATTCTCTTTATTTATCATAGCTTCTTCTTTTAGAGAGTCTTTCTTTTTGAATATAGATATTCCTGCAAGTGGAGTTGATCTTAAGCTTAGAACATCATGAATTGGTTTTACTTCTTTTAGATATAATAAAGGATTTCTATGAATAGGAACTGTTTCTTTTCTTACTTCTTTAACAAGAGGGAACATTAGCAAAAATACTGCTGCCCTAAGTATTCCAGATACTATAAATATGAATAAGAATATATTTATAGAAGATAGGTGTACATAATATGCAATTAGCCCGCCTAAAATTGCTCCTATAAACACCCCTATTCCATTTAATAAACTATAGTATGATACAACTATTGCTCTTCTCTGAACTGTGACTGCATCATAAATATAATTAGAGGCAGATAAATTAAATCCTGCCCAAGCAATTCCGCTTAGAAGTTGTGGTACAAAGATTAAATAATATGGATTGCTTGAAAATATCCATAATATTGGAACAATAGGAATTAATAAACCTGATAATCTTAATACTTCCCTATTTCCGTATTTATCTGCAAATTTTCCCCAAGGATGTATAAATATTACTGCAAACAAACCAGCTGACATATTAATTGCTGTAAACCAGACATAGTTAAATCCTAAATCTTTTAACATGTAGACTGCAAAAAAAGGGCCCGCAATATTTACGCTAAGATTTATTAGAGCTATAAAAATAGCAAATCTTCCGAAATTATTAAATGGAGCTTTTTTTATAAATTGCAGCGGAGAAAAATAATAATCTTTCTCAAGTTTAATCTTAGGCATATAATGTTTTGTAAAATAATAAGTTGAGATAAACCTTGAAATTGAGGCTATTACAAATAATAAAATAAATCCAATGATAATTATATCTTCTTTCTTTGTATAATCAAGCCAAAATGCAGCTGCAAGAGTAGCTATTAATGCGATTGCCCCATTTATTCTGTTTCTTTTTGAAAAATAATCTCCCCTAATTTTATCTGGAACTATATCTCCCATCATTGAAAACCATGGGGGAGCCGCTAGTGACCCAAATATTATGTACACTATGTATGATAAAATTAGAAAAGGAACGACTAATTCTGGAGAAAATTTATTTAGAAAAAATACTCCTGAAAGTACAAATAAAAGCCAGGATAAAGATTGAAGAGCCACAAATAATATTATTAATTTTTTTCTGTCATACTTTTCCATTAACCTGCTTCCAATTATTTGTGAGATAGGGCCAAATAATCCAGCAAAACTTGTTAAATATCCAATATGGGCAGTATTTGCTCCCAAAGAAAGAGCATAAGGAGTTACATAGTTTTCACCTACACCTCCTGCTATAGAGGCAAATGAACCCTCTTTAATAGAGAATTTTCTAGTTTTTTCTAGTTTTTTCTCTATTTCAGCATTATCAAGTTCTACAGGCTTTTCTTTTATATTAGGATTATTGTCTTCACCCACTTTTTTTCACCATAATTATATTTAAGAATTGTATTAATAAACTTTATTATTAGCTTTCTTTCAGAATAATAAAAAACTAGTTTTTTGTGTATTTATTAAATAAATTAAGTATTATCCAGGCTGGAAGTAGTATGGCTGTAAAATGAACAAATAAGAACAATATAACAAAATCTTTAGGATAACCTTCAATAGCATATTTTACTTGTAAAAGCAAAGTTGTTATAATTGATGCAATAATTGCTCTATCTGATGGTTTTTGTTTTCTAAATATTAATAGGGAAAGGAAAATAAATATTCCCCCATATAGTATTTTGTTTGGAAAATATCTTGATGGAACAGAGTATTCTTCGCTTAAACTATGGGTTAAAAAATCTATTCCTGAGGCTATTAAAATAATTATTATTGATAAAATTAATAAAATGAATATTTGTTTTTTATTTTTAATAAGGTATTTAGAAATTTTCATTATTCTACTATTATTTTTCCTTTCATATATGGATGGGGGGTGCAATGGTAGTTGAATGTTCCTGCCTGGTTAAAAGTAAATGTATAATCTTTATTCTTGTTTAATGTGCCTGAATCAAAGAGAGAGTTATCTGAGGTAGCTGTATGTCCTACTGAATCTTGATTTGTCCATTTTATACTATCTCCTTTTTTTATTGTAATTGTTGAAGGCGAAAAAGCATAATCTTTTATTTCAACATTGTAGATTTTTGGGATTAAAACTGGCGATTGGTTATTTAGTGTTGGTTGTTGTATATTTGCTGGGAAGGTATTATTTTGAGTTGTTTGAATGGTTGAATTATCATTATTTTCTTGAGATGGGCTTTGATTTGTTAGATATATATAAGCACCTGCTCCGATTATTATAACTAAAATTAATGCAATAATTATAATTGTAACACCCCTTTCCATTGTTTAATTAAGGAATTTATGTTTAAAAATGTTTAGTGTTCTTTCTTTCATAAGGTTTAAATAATATTTATTATGTCAAGATTATAGTTAAATTTAAAAATGATGCAGAAATCAATATATCATGGTAGATGAAGAAAATGTGAAAGGAGGTATAAGTATGGAAGAAAAAGAAACAAGTATATCTATAAAGAAATCTACTTTATGGAAAGTAGGTACTTTGGTATTTTTAGGATTATTTATTATAGCTCTATTTACAGGAGGATTTAATGGAATTATATCTGGAGGATCACTAACTGGAGCTGTTGTTAAAGATGTTCCAACTGGAGACTCTCCAACTTTGCCAAATAGTCAGGTTAAAGTAAATATTGGAAGTGATGATCCTGTGTTAGGTAGTAAAAATGCAAAGATTTCAATAGTAGAGTTCTCAGATTTTCAGTGTCCATTTTGTGAGAGAGCCTATAGTGGTGCTATAGCTCAATTTAAACAAAGTGACTCTTTTAAGAAAGGAGAGGTTAATTTAGTGTTTAAACAATTCCCTCTAAATAGTATTCATCCTTATGCACAAAAAGCTGCAGAAGCTTCTGAGTGTGCAAATAGGCAGGGAAAGTTTTGGGAATATCATAATAAGCTATTTGAAAATCAACAGGCATTAGATATAACAAGCTTGAAAAATTATGCATCTCAGGTTGGATTAAATACTGCTACTTTCAATAAATGTTTAGATGGCGGAGAAGCAGCAGGTAAAGTCTCAAAAGACTTGAGTGAAGCTACTTCTGCAGGCGGGCAGGGAACTCCTTACTTTGTTTTAGTTAACAAAAATGGAGAAACTCAGGCTATCTCAGGAGCAGTTCCTTATGCACAGTTTGAAGCTGCTATAAACGCTTTGAAATAAGCCTTTTAGAAAAAGGCTTAAGCTAAAAACGATAAAAAATAAGGATTTATTTTATTTTTTTATTTCCTTAATTTTTTATTTTTTAGTTTTGGAAACCTTTTCGTTAAAAGGTTTATTGTTAATATGTAATATCTCTCCCTTATTTTAGTATTTTTAACAAATTATACAGAGATTTAATTAAGAAAATTTAAGTTTTAAAGTTGTGAATTATATTCACAACTTTTATATACCATTTTAATTTAACTTTTCCATATAACATGGAAAGCCATAATTCTAAGTGTGAAAAATGTGAGAAGGAATTTTCTAGCAAAGAAGCTCTTGAAATGCATTTTAATTCTAAACATTACGAAGCCCCTAAAAGTTTGGAAAAAGTTAATAAGAAAAAGGTTAGGAACTGGATTATAATTATTATTGTACTTGCAGTTATTATTGGTGTTGCTTATGTTCTTGCTTTTAATACATCTAATGGAAATGGAAAATATGATGATTTTGCGAAGTGTTTAACTGAGAAAAATGTAACAATGTATGGAACATGGTGGTGTCCTCATTGTAAAGATCAGAAAGAGCTTTTTGGAAAAAGCTGGCAGTATATTAATTATATTGAGTGTTCTACACCAGATGGAAAAGCACAACTGCCTGTATGTGAAAAAGCAGGTATAAATGGATATCCAACATGGGATTTAGGTAATGGCAGTAGCAGTAGAATAGATAAAGTCCTTACTCTTAAATATTTAGGCCAGTTAACTGACTGCGTGCTTCCTTAGATTTTTACGATACTCCTTAGTTATCGGCAGATGCTAATTTTATGATATTTAACAATTGATATTTATCTCCAAGGTTTAATTTTATTCCTGCCCTTTCTCCAGGAGTTCTCCATCTTTTTTCACTCTCTAATTTTTGTTTGTCAATAAAGTTATAATAAATATCTCCCAAACAAAAAAGTGCTGTTACTCCTTGAAAAGATTTGTTTCCACGTGCATTATTTTCTAACTTTCTGCTGTATTGATGGTCTCTTTCAATACAATTATTATTATGTTTTAATTTGTGTTTTTTACATGCTATTGAAACTCCATGAGTTAATGTTGCAACATTTCTAAAATATTTGTTAAACCCTTTTTTGTAATGTGCAAGTTTATCAGTTGTAAAATTAAATTTCTTATTCTTCTTTTTTGCTAAAATAAACTGATCATAACATCTTTTTTTAATATCTTCATATAATTTTTTAGTGCCGTTTTCGTAATCTCTTTTTCTCGACGATAAAGTGCTTATTCTGAACTTTGTTTTTCTGTCTTTGCTTACCCATCTGTAATGTTTCTTTTTTTTTCACTTTGAAAACAAATTCATCATTATTTATCTTCCCACTTAATTTTGGAATTTGTTTTCTGTTAAATTTATCAAATTTATTTCCATACTTTTTTACCCAATTGAACACAGTTACTGCACTAATCTCTGCTTTATCATATTCATGAAAATGCTTGCTTACTTCTTCATAAGGCATACCTCTTTTTTTACAGCTTAATGCTTCTGCAATAATTTCTGGTGAATGTTTCATTTTCCAGAAACCATCTTTTGGAACAAAAAGATGGTTACAATTATTACATTGATATTTCTGTTTTTTGCCACATTTATTATTTCTAAAACCACTTTTTACAATTCTTTCTGAAGATTTACAGAATGAACATTGAATCATGTTTTACCTCCTTACTACATTAAAGAGGTCTTAATATATAAATCTGTCGAAGACTTAATAGAATCTTCTTTAAAGCTGGTTTCTTCTAAAGGCAGTTTGTCACACTCTTCTTTATATTCACAGTAGTTGCACATCCAGTTTTTATTTTTTATAATCTTGGCTTCTGCGGGAGGAGTTTTATTTTCTTTTAGGGCGTAATGCAGACCATGAAATCTTTTTATAATCTCATGAGATTTTTCATCATCATATTTAATATTGAATGATGCTGTTTGAAGATTATCTTTTTGTAAATATAGAATTATTCCTTCATGAATTCCTACAGCATGCATATATAATTGAAGCTGAGAAATATGGTGTTCATTTGCTTCTTTAGGAAGAAATTTAGTTGATTTTACTTCAATAAGAACTTTTTTATTGTTTATTTTTGTCAGTATTATATTATCTATTCTTCCAGAAATAGTAAAATCTCCTTCATCAATTGTAAATGGGAGCTCTGTTTCTAATAATTCAATATCATCATTTTTATCGCTTTTTAGCACTTCAACAATAAATTCGTGAATTATATTGCCTGCTTCCATTATTTTTATCACTTCTTTATCAGTTTCTTTTGGGAATTTATATGAAAACCAGGTTTTTCTTAAACACCCACCAATTTCTGATGGATAATATCTGCCAATTTTTTTTGATTTGAATTCTCTTGAAAAATAGTTATCAATCAGCTTATTAAAATCAATTTCCATAAAATTCTTAATTTATCTATATTTTTATATCTTTAGATAATTAATTTAACTTATAATATTTGTTTAAATTTTTTAGAAAAAAAGTTTATTACATTAACTTACTTTCAATTTCATTATCAATAATTATCTCTTGATCCTTTGTTAAAGGTATATCTGACTTTTCACTTACTTTATCTTCAAAATCCTTTACCTTATTAGTTTTACCTTTTTCAGAGCCAATGCTAGAAAGAAGATTTAATTTATCATTAAGCACTTTTTTTGATATATCTAATTTGTCTTGCAGTATAGGATTTCCTTTAAACATATTAGCAAGATCATATTCTGTATTTTTAATTCTGGTCTTTAATGCTCTTATTTCTTCTTCTAATTTTTCAGTCTGAGTTTTTTCATCTTCAGGTTTTACCATTTATTAGCCTATATTAGTTAGTATATATAATTTGTTATAGGAGTATTTAGCCATTTTCCAATAATTATGTTAGACAATGACTATCTTTATAAATTGCATGTGAATAAAAGGAATATGAAAAGAGAAAGTAGAAGAGAATTTTTATTCTCTTCTCTTTTAATAAATTAAATTGGCAATTATCTTTAAAAACGTAATATTATATATTAAAAACATATATTAAAAAATGAGAGTTTCAAGAAGAGGATTTTTAGGGTTAGCAGGATTAACTAGCGCTGCTTTAATTACAGGATGTGGGGATGATAGAAGAAATTATGTTTCAGAGCCAAAATATTTTATTGATAAAAATAAACTTGTAGGTATGGAGAAAAGAGTTAGTGGTGTGCTTATGGGAGTTGAAGATGGCATGAATAGAAGAGAGCAGAAAATTGCAAGGGTTATGGTTTCAGATGAGTCTGGAGATAGAGAATATTGTCTTTGTGTAAAACAAAATGGACGCAGACCAGATGGACATCTTTTTTTAGATCAGCTTCGTGAAACATCTATTGGTGATTTTGTTAGTTTTCCAACAAAAGATGTGAATTTTGATAGTCGAACAGGAGAGTATAAAGTAGAAGATATATTTCATGGAAAATATACTTATGGTGTTGTCGAGGTTGATAGTTTGGAAATGAGGTATAATCCAGATAAGCAAAAAATTCAAGATGAAGCTGTAAGAAAATATAATAAGAAACTGAATGATTTATATGAAATGCATAGAGTAAAGAAATAATTTTATGCACTTTGTTCTACAGGTTGCAACTTATATCTTAATTCAACAACTTCTATAGGAATACCAAAATTATACCGTGTGGCTTTATCCTTGCCACCCTCAAATGTTTCTTGTAAAAGGCATTGATGAGAACAAAAATATTGTCCATCATATTTATTTTTAGTACCCCCGTCCGGGAGACCTCTTCCTGCTTTTCCTTCAGGAAGTACTTTTTGACAATTCCTATATGCACATCTAACAGCTTCCTCAAGTTCAACAACAGGTAAATTATCTCTGTTCATCTTATTTATTATAATTCTCTTCCTTTAAATTTAATTTGTTATAGATAAAGGGTTTTTATTCTTTTCGGTGAAATTTTATATTATCTTACTAATCTTTAGTGCACTTAGAAGCATTCTGCTAAGCTTTAAAAACATCTGTCTTTTTCTATAAATATGAAAATTCGTCAACCTATAGTAACTGTAGCAGGTCATGTTGATCATGGAAAAACTAGTTTATTAGATTCAATTAGACGTAGTTCTATTGCTAAGGAAGAAGCTGGAAATATAACTCAAAAAATTTCATTTACATCATTTCCTGCTGATAGTTTAAAAAGTGCATGCCCTTTACTTGATAAGAAAGGTATTAAATTAGAAATACCTGGATTTCTTTTTATTGATACACCAGGACATGCTGCTTTTAATAATTTAAGGAAAAGGGGCGGAAGTTTAGCTGATTTAGCAATTCTTGTTATAGATATTAATGAAGGCATCAAACCCCAAACTGCTGAAGTAATTCAAATTTTGAAATCGAATAAAACCCCATTTATTGTTGCATTGAATAAAATAGACAGAATTAGGGGATGGACTAGGATTTCTGATGATTTAGAGAATAATATTGAGAAACAACCTCAGCATGTTTTACAGGAATTTGAGGAAAAATTATATACTTTGATAGGTTCATTAAATTCTTTTGGATTTAATGGTGAATTGTTTTATAAAATAACTGATTTTACAAAAAATTTGGTTTTAGTTCCATGCTCTGCAAAAACAAAAGAGGGTATCCCTGAATTATTAATGGTTTTATGTGGTCTTTCACAGAAATTTTTGAAGGATAAGATTACATTAGGAAATAAGGCAAAGGGGGTTGTATTAGAAGTAAAAAAAG
>Ga0209542_10014561_pt1 | contig 13369 bp, 18 predicted proteins | sample RifCSPhighO2_01_FD_184028 | JGI IMG/M metagenome (GOLD analysis project Ga0209542, IMG submission 184028) | Soil microbial communities from Rifle, Colorado - Rifle CSP2_plank highO2_0.1 (SPAdes) (version 2) | ecosystem: Environmental > Terrestrial > Deep subsurface > Rock core/Sediment ... | reverse complement strand
AGCCTTCAGGGGCAGGTAGAAGTTCCATTAGTAATTTATCTTGCATCGCGTCCGGGCCCTGGAACAGGTGTCCCGACTTATACTTCCCAGGCAGATTTGAACATGGCTCTAATGTCAGGGCACGGAGAATTCCCAAGGATTGTCGTGGCGCCAGGTGACCCTCTTGAAGCAGCAGAAAAAACAAACGAAGCATTTTATATAGCTGAAAAATTTAAAACCCTTGCTATTATCTATTCTGACAAAGATCTCGCAGAAGGCATTTTCAGCATTGATAAAAATCCAAAATCTCCTCTTAATATAGAAACAAGAAGAGATGTTCCTCCTAAAAAAATAGTGAAAGTATCCAGTTATGAATGTGATGAAGAAGGCAACACAACAGAATCTGTCTCAAAAATAATAAGCAATGCCAAAAAAAGGCTTGAAAAAATTGAACAGATAAAAAGAGAAATAAATGAATTTGAGATGATTAAAATTCACGGGAAAAAAGACAGCAAGAATCTCGTGATTGGATGGGGTTCCACAAAAAGTGTTATTTGGGATGCTATTAATGATTTAGATGTAAAGTTTTTACAGGTTCTATACCTCGAGCCTTTTCCAGAGCAGGTAAAAGAGGAGATACTTAAAGCAAGCAAAACTATATTAATAGAATGCAACTCAACTGGCCAGCTAGGAAGGCTTATAAGGGAAAAAACAGGCATTGAAATTAAGGAAAGAATTTTAAAATATGATGGAAGACCTTTCACAAGTAATTTATTAAAACAGGATATTGAAAGGAGTATAAAATGAACGACATAAAAGAAAAATTAAAAACGCTTAATTCCCTGACATGGTGTCCGGGGTGCAACAATTTTTTTATTTTGGAATCTGTTAAAAGAACCTTAGCAAAATTAATAAAAGAAGGAGCAAGACAAGAAGATTTTGCAATGGTTGCTGGAATCGGATGTCATGCCAAAATTTTTGATTATCTGAATATCAGCGGATTTTATGGGCTCCACGGAAGAGCTCTGCCGACTGCTCTTGGAATAAAGCTCGGCAACCCCAATCTTACGGTCTTGGGCTTTGCTGGCGATGGAGATACATTCGCCGAGGGAATGGACCATTTTATTCATTCTTTCAGGTACAATGCGGATATGACTCTTATTGTCTTCAACAATAAATGTTTTTCGTTAACAACTGGCCAGCCAGCCCCAACCTCTCAAATAGGATTTAAAAGCAAGGCAAATCCAGAAGGGGAATATATCAAACCAATTAATTCAATAAAATTAGCCTTAGCTTCTGGAGCAACCTTCGTCGCAAGAGTTGGTTCTCGGGATTTAAATTTTATTTCCGAAATAATTGAAAAAGCAATTAAGCATAAGGGATTTTCATATATTGAAGCCATGCAAGAATGCATTATTTTTTCCGATAAAATGAAAAAATCAGATCTCTTTTACAAAGTTGAGGATAATCATGATCTCAAAAAAGCAGCAGAATTAGCCGATGAGTGGGATTATGGGAATGAGCAGGGAAGAATCCCTCTCGGGGTATTATATCAAACCAGAGAAGAAACTCTCGAGGAAAAATCGCCCCAATTGAGAAAATTAAAAGATAAAAAAATTGGCTGGGCAGGACTAGATAAATAAAACATGCCTCGAACCCAAAACTTAAATATCCTTATTTACTTTAATTAATATACAAAAATAGGAAAATGGCAAACATAGCAATTAATGGTTTTGGCAGGATAGGAAAGCAATTTTTCATAGCAGCAATAGAGCAGAATGTAAAATGGAATTTTTTTATTAATCACTTAGGTGAATTGGGGCATATAATTTATTCCCTAAAGCACGATTCAGTTCACCCTTCAATAAAAAATGTTCGATATGAGGGCAATCACTTAATCGCAGGCAGCAGGAGAATCCCTGTATTCTGCGAGCGCGAACCTGAAAAACTCCCCTGGAAAAAAGAAAAAATTGATCTCGTTGTAGAATGCACAGGGGCTTTTACAGAACGCGAAGGTTCCATGAAGCACATTTTGGCTGGCGCCAGAAAAGTCTTGATCTCTGCGCCGGCAAAAGGTCCAGATGTAACAATTGGCTTCGGAGTTAACAATCACGCCCTAAAGAAATCACACAAAATAATCTCAGCAGGAAGTTGCACGACAAACTGCCTCGCTCCAATGGCAAAGATTCTTAACGACCATTTCAAGATTAAAAATGCTCAATTCATGACCGCCCATGCATACACTTCAACACAGCATCTCATTGACAGCGATGAAAAAAAAGATTTGAGAAGAGGCAGGGCCGCAGCTATGAATATAATTCCAACAACTTCTGGCGCAGATCTAGCCGTAGTGGAAATGGTGCCTGAATTAAAAGGCAAAATCTCAGGATACGCCCTCCGTGTCCCAGTAATCGACGGCTCAATTGCAAACCTCTACGCAGAAGTTCATAAAAGAGCAACAATAGAAGAAATAAACAAGATTTTCAAGAAAGAAGCGCAGGGAAAAATGAAATCTATTTTAGAATATACAGAAGACCCTATTGTCTCAACAGACATAATTCACAATCCTTCTTCCTGCGTCTTTGATTCAAATCTCACAAGAGTAAACGGCGACATTATCGGCATTGCAGGATGGTATGATAATGAATGGGGCTATTCCTGCCGCCTTGTTGATATGGTTAAATTGATTCTAAGTAAATAAAATGGCAAGAAAAAAAGACAGTAGACTGGTTTATGGAATTTTTAAGATGGGCTTCATTAATTCTAGCAATGCTCTTCTTTTTATGTGTTGGCTAAGCAGATAAAATGGATTTAAAAAAATTAATTATAGAATTATTCAAGATAATTTACATAATTATTTTGATATATGTCGCCTATCAAGTTTTAAGGGCAATTATCGGCGGAACTTGGACAACTGAAAATATAATTATTGCGGGAATGGGTGTTATTCTGGCAGGAATGTTTGCAATAGTTGGCTTTCTAATAAATCAAGGAAAATGTCTGGGAATATTAGAAGAAAGAACAAAAAATATTGGAGAAAGTCTTTCTAATTTGGGAAGCGACTTTAAGGAACATTTGGCAAATATTAAAAGATAAACTTATGAGAGTATTAGTTTTATATATAATTCTTTACTTATTTTCTAAATCTACCGATTTCAATAAACCTGAACTTATAAAATCATCTAAAACTATTTGATCCAAATCAATTGCATCTTTAGAATTCTCGTACTTTATTGTTTTTACTTCGTATCCCCTGCCCGAAAGTTCTTTTAAGGCATTTGCCGCCGATTGTTCGCTCATTGCAAAATGACCTGCATGAAAATGTCCAGCCAACCCCAAATCGATAGGGCCAGTTGCTCCACGGCTTCTATTATAACTTACAAATTTATAAGGCCCAGTATTATCGAGACAGACATCCTCAGAAGGTCTGGCAAGCACATAAAATTTTTCCATATTTAAAATAAAATAACCTGCTATTTAATCTTTTGTATAATAAAATATCTATTTTAGAAAAGATTTATAACATTCCTTTATCTTAATAATAAAAGTAAAAAGAGGCAAAATGAAACTTAAAACACTTAGCCAAATCCAGCTAAAAAACAAATCCATTTTATTAAGAATTGATATAAATTCCCCTGTTGTAAAAGGAAAAATCATGGACAACCAAAGATTTGAAGCGTCTTCTAAAACAATAAAATATCTTATGAAAAACAAGGCAAAAATAACCCTAATTGCACATCAGGGAAGAAAAGGCGATTCTGATTTCCTCTCCTTAAAACAACATGCAAAAATTCTTTCTAAATATATAAATAAAAAAATAAATTACATTGACGACTTGTTTGGAAAAACAGCGAGTGCAAAAATAAGCTCGCTAAAACAAGGGCAAGCAATCCTTTTAAAGAATGTCCGTTCTTTTGAAGACGAAAAAGATATAACTTCTAAAGATAATCACTATAAAGAATTTTGCTCACAATTTAATTTCTATATAAACGAGGCATTTTCAGTATCTCATCGCGTTCAAGGAAGCATAATTCTCCCGCCAAAATATCTTCCCAGTGCAATAGGCCTTGAGTTTCAAAAAGAATTTAATGCTCTAACCAAATTTAAAAGTTCTAATGCAAAAGCAAAAATCTTTATCTTGGGCGGTGCAAAAATAGAAGACTATTTCCCATTATTTAAATTTTTAGAAAACAAGAAAAACAAGCTTCTTGCAGCAGGCGTACTAGCGAATCTCTTCCTGACAGCAGAAGGTATTGACCTTGGCTATGAAACAAAATGGATAAAATCCCATAATTATCTTCCTCTTCTCCCAAAATTAAAAAAACTTTATGCCAAATACAAATCCCAAATTATTCTTCCAATTGACCTCGGCTTATTAATAGGAAAAGGGAAAAGAAAAGATGTCTATCTCGAAGATGCCCCATTTAAATATAAAATATATGATGTAGGAAATGAAACAACAAGAATGTTTAAAAAATATTTAGACAAGGCAGATTATATTTTTATGAAAGGCCCTCTTGGCTTTTCAGAAATTAAGCAGTTCAGCAAGCCAACAAGGGAAATCCTGTCTTATATATCAAATTTGACAAAAAAGAAGCGCATTTTCAGTATAATCGGCGGCGGCCATCTCACAACAGCAATAAAAGAATATCATCTTTCAAGCACATTTTCTCATATTAGTTTCTCAGGCGGAGCTTTAATTGCTTTTATTTCCGGAGAAAAACTCCCAGGCATTGTTGCTCTTGAAAAATCAAAATAAAAATGAGAATAATATCTTCAATATAATAAGGTTTACAATATAATAATATTTATAATCTCTCTTTGTAGTATGGGAGAATGGCTTTTACCAGAATAACTAAAGATAATCTTCCTTCTTTAATTGAAGATAAATATCATATTCTTATTGCAGGAATTTGGTCTTGGAATAGCTGGGGAAAATTAGATTATTGGGATACTGCTACTATTGATATAGACGGGTCAATGCATTCTGAAAGAGGGCATGCACCAAATGGTTGGCAAACTGGATGGGAAAAAGATAAAGAATTTCGTATTTTTCCAAAGACAAAACCGAGTAAGGATATCTATGGTATATTATCAATGATGTTTACAGGCCTTGATTTAGGAAGTCACGTTTTAGAATCAAGTTTTCAAGCTGCACAGGCATGTTATGTTGTAAATAGGGAAGTGTTTTCAGCAGCTATCCCAATTAACGAAAGGCCCATGGAAGCATTTGAAGCAGGTCTTAAATATATTTTACCGAAGATTAAAAATAACGATTTAAGAGGTCAACTTCCTAAAATGCTGGATTATATCGCTAGAGATTTAGAAGATGGGAAGGATTTTCGAGCAAATGTTCAAGCAGGTATGGATGCGGACACTATGCTTGGAATGGGTGCTGACCAAGTTGGATTTTCAAGACAATAAATGAGACCGCCGGTACTCGTAAGCAAAGCTCCCGGTAACTTCAACATTTACATGATTGAAGTGATTTCATCCCAGCGGTATGAAATCTTCGATTTCATAAATGAGACCGCCGGGATTCGAACCCGGGCTACTGCCTCCCGAAGACAGGATGCTACCAAATTACACTACGGCCTCAATGCGGAAACAAGGATTCGAACCTAGGAACTCACTAAGAGACAAGCCTCTGAAGCTTGCGCCTTTAACCACTTGGCTACCTCTGCATAAAAATATAGAAATAGAATACTTATTAAATTATTTGTTTCATTTCAATCTTTCGTCAAAACCTCCTAAAAATTCATAAATTTCTTTTTGTTTATGGCTATTGAGGGAAACATGATATTCCTTCGTTGACATTTTAATACTAATAAATCCATTATTGAGCAGTTCTTTAATAGCTTCCTTTGACTCCTTGCTCCCTCTTAAATGATCAGGCAAGGATTTCTGCAGATTTCTAAGTTCTGTATGCCTCCCACCCCATATATTCAAGTTTATTAATTTTCTAAGAAACCTTTTCATAATCACCTCTTTTAATTCCATAATAAATTAAACTTTTTCAAATATTAAAATTTATGCTAATACAAAATTGAAACACTAATGTTTCAAAATAGAAACATTTATAAATTGCACGCCCTATTAAAAAACATGGAAACATTATTCAGAAAAGCATTAGGAGATACACCTAAACTAAGAGTATTAGAATTTCTCATAGAAGGAAGAGAATTAGATTATAGCATAAGCGATATAGCAGAAGGGGCAGAAATCAGTAGAACAACCTTGTTTAGGATTTGGGAAGACTTGGAAAAATCAGGCATTATAAAACCAACGAGAATAATTGGCAATGCAAAACTATACCAGTTAAATATGGAAAGTCTATTTGTGCAAAAAATGATAGAACTTTTTGACGAAATAATTATGCCCAAAAAGAAGATTTTAGCTTCTTAATGTTTTATTCCTTCAAAAACAAAATCCCCGAAACAACCAATAATAAAATTCCAACCACACCCCCAATTACATTCCCATTAGAAAGCCCAATTACATTTCCAGTTATACCTCTTCCAGATAGCACTACAAGCCCTGCCCCTAAAATCCCAAAAATAGTCGCAGCTACTTTTCTCGGCGCCAAATATCTTTTCATTTCATGTCCAAATTTCTCCTGCTCTTCTTCGCTCCTTTCCCTTATGCTCTCTTTTATTAATCCATATTTCCTGTCATCTAGCAATCCCTTTGATTTTAGAATATCAAGCGCTGTGTCTAAGAAGCCAATGTTATAAATATTCGTAACTGCCTCTGCCAATTCAGGCATTCTCGCTTCATAATCTCCTGATTTCATCAATGAATAAATATCCCTAAACGCTTCTCCTGCTTGGTCAATATATTTCTCCCCTTCAAGCTCATCTCTGCCCCGCCTTCTTCCTCCAGCCCTTTCTTCAAGGCTGTTCTTTAAAATAACTTCTTTGGCAGAATCATCAAACGCCCTCCCAGAAGCAATATAATTAGCCAAATTCTTATAGATAAATTTAGCTTTTTTTTCCTCATCCCAATCCCCTCCCTTCTCAACAACATATTCCTCAATCCTTCTCAATCCCTTATTAATCCTTTTCTTATCAATATGTTTAGTGATATATTCTTCAGCCCCTCTGAATTTTGGATGGTGTTCAACAATAGCATCAATCCCGCTACCAATAGCAGCATCTATGATATCTGTTCCATTTCCTCTTTTTTCTCTTGGCATATAAATTATTATCTTATTGCATTAATAAACTTTATCAAAATTCAATTTTATAAGATAAAATATATTCATCAAGTATATTCATGAACCCAAAAATAAATGGGGAGATTATTGCTATAATTAGAATTAAAACTGTTGAAGTCATCTTTCTTATTCGTGAATATATCCTCCTTTCTGAAGATTCCAAAGCTTTCTATATAATCCTAGTTTATTGATTAAAGAGTTGTGATTGCCAATTTGGACTATTTTTCCTTTTTCAAGAACAATTATCCTGTCTGCTTTCATAATTGTTGATAATCTGTGTGCTATAATAATTGAAGTCCTTCCCTTTAGAAGATCTTGTAAATCTTTTTGAATCTCACTTTCTGTTTGAGAGTCTAATGATGAAGTTGCTTCATCAAGAACAATTATTCTTTTGTTTGCAAGCAAGGCTCTGGCAATTGAAACTCTTTGTTTTTCTCCTCCAGAAAGTTTGACTCCACGCTCTCCAACAATTGTATTTTCTTTTTTAGGGAAATTTCTAATGGTTTTATCTAATTGGGCAAACTTTATTGCATTTAGAACTTCCTGCTTATTCGATTTGTTATTTGAAAATAGAATATTATTATAAATTGTATCATCAAAAAGAACACATTCTTGCGGAACAATGCTTAACCCAGACCTTAGTGACTCCTGTTTGATTTCCCTTATGTCTTTTCCATCAATTAAAATACTTCCAGTATCAACATCATAAAAACGATAAAGAAGTTTTACTATTGTTGTTTTTCCAGAGCCAGAATGTCCGACTATTGCAATTTTTTCCCCAGGTTTAACAGATAAATTAAAATTATCCAGTACTTTTTTGCTATTATATTTGAATGAAACATTTTTGAACTCTATTCTCCCTTCTTTAATGTTGACTGGCTTTGCGCCAGGATGGTCTTTAACTTCTTGCTCTATTTCCCCATACTGGAATAATTCATGGAAATCAACCATTGACCTGTAATAACCTCTAATTCCATTCATAAATGAAGAGATATATCCCCACATAAAAGAGCCATAAACTGAATAGGTGTATGTTAGTGTTCCAAGTGTAATATCTCCTTTTATATAATTTCTGACACTAAAAAATACTAAGAAGAAAGTTCCCATCCATACTATAAGATTTTGTATTGAATCCATCCATCTCCCATAGTTCCATAATTTCATAAGTTCATTTTGTGTTTTTTGTGTTAGATTTCTATATTTCTGTTTTATCATTTCTTCTTTGCCAAAATATTTTACAGAATCAATATTAGTCATTATATCAGATAGATTTGCTTTTTCTATGTCTTCAGCCCTGTTTACTATTTGGTTTTGTTTTCTCTGAATTTGCTGTAAATAGAAAGTGTACACTACAAAAATAGCCATTATTATAAATATAATTAATGCGCTCATCTTGTCTAAATAGATTAAAGATACGCCTGTTATTATTATCTGAAAAATTACTGGAAATACATTATAAATTAAAAAATCAGTCATTCTTTCCATTGCACTAGAGCCCCTATTTATTCTGGATATTAATGCCCCTGTTTTGTGAGAAATATGGAAACTATGCGAAAGGGTTATTATGTGATTGAAAAATCTTTGTTTAAGATCTTTTATCAAGAACCCCTCTAGCTTGTTTTGAATGTGGGTCGTAAACCATTTAATAATTAGTTTTATCGAGGTGCTTATTAAATAAACAATTGCTATTGTTATTAATACTGACGTAAATATTTCTAAAGTCAAAATCTTGCTTCCATAAGCTGTGCCAGAGTCTACTATTTTTTTGAATAAAAGATTTTGAATCAAATTTAAAACTTCATTAATTAATAGAATGATAGTTATTAAGATAAAAAGCCATTTATAATTACGCAAAAAGCTCCAATATATCTTCAAATTGTATCTGAAGTCTACATCATACTTTCCCTTTGTTTTGATTTCTTTTTTTTTCATGATTTTTAACTGCACAATGTTTTTATACTTCCTAGATTATATAATCCTATGAAAGATGAGTCAGAGCATACAAATGAGAATTCTCTTTTGAAATTTAAAAGAGACAGGCCTAATGAGCTTGAAAGGTCTAACGGGCCTGACGAGCAAGATAACGACTCAGACTCTTGACCCCCATATTTCTTACTAATCATTATCTTTATTTTTTTCATCTTCCCCTCTTTCTTCAAAAAACTAACAAAATTCAATTTAAATAACTTTAGTCCAATTTCTTTATTTCGTATTCGCTAATCTTCCTAATTCTCCTCAAATGCCTCTCTTCCCCGCTGAATTCTTCATTGAGCCAAATCCAAAGAAGTTTCAATGCTTTTGCAGCAGAAAAATCTCTTCCCCTCAAGCAAATTACATTAGCATTATTATGCTGCCGCGACATTTTCGCAGTATTTTCATCATAAACTACTGCCGCTCTGATTCCCTTGACTTTATTCGCGGCAATTGTCATTCCGACTCCAGAACCGCAAACTAAAATCCCTTTAGCTCCTTTCTCCTTAGCAACCCTTTCCCCAACTTTAATCGCAAAATCAGGATAATCAACGCTTTCTTCGCTCCCTGTCCCCAAATCTTCATAATTAATTTTCTTGCTCTTTAAGAATCCCTTTATTTTTTCTTTTAATTCAAGACCCGCATGGTCTGCCCCAAGATAAACCTTCAAGCTCTCTTTTCCCATGTCAAAATCAATCAAAAGGCATTTATAATATTTTGCCCAATGTTAAATCAAATCAAAAAATGTAGATCATTAACAAGCAACATAGACAGATTATATTAATAATATGATTTGTTTATGTAAAAGAGCATCTTGACATTACCAAGATTTCAGGGAAATCTTAAAGACTACGTTGGACCATATCACAAAGCCCTTGCGTTTACCTCGGCTTGAAAGCAGAGGTTTGTTTTGGGCTCATCAAAGTCCTATGGACTTTGAATGCCGTCAAGAATCCGATTCTTGAGGATTCTTGAGGTTGGGAGACCCGGGAGAAATCGACAAAACAAACTCCAGCTTACCTTAAACACGTTAGTGTTTGAGGGATAGAGATTGTATTCAATCTCTATAAAAGCTAGAGATTTCTCACGAGGGTTAACTAAATATTGAGGCCTTCTGGACCAAAATTAATTAATATCTTCTTAATTTCGTTGATAGATTCTTGCTGGTCTTTTTTATTAGACATTCTTACAAATCTTATTAATAAATCAATTAAGTTTGATTCATCCATTATCTTCAGTTTGTATCCATCTGTAATAAAATAAAACCTGAAATTCTTGTATTTCAGTTCTTTTATCACAATTCCTCCAACTTGGCCTAAAAATTTACCTTTATGAGGATTATTCTCCAAAGTTTCTAACAAGTCTATAACTTCGTGTGCTTCTCCTTTGAATTTCTTCTGAATTTCTTCAAATAAAGATTTAACTATTTCGACCTTGGCCATTTTTTATCCAAATCTTTTCTCGCCTCTTCTATAGAAATAGTGCCTTCTGAGGAAAGTAAAAATTCTTTTAGTTGTTCCTTAACCGCAAGTGAATAAATTCTTTTAAGAATAGTATCATAACTTTCTCCCTTTACTCCAAGAGAAGATATTTTATCCTTTGTTTCTTTGCTTAGTTGTATGGTTGTTATTTCCATGTTAATCTATAGTAACTATTGGGGCTATAGTTTATAAACTTTCCGTAATCCATTTACATTAGTTCGAAGTTCGATTCCGCGTGGACCCATGTTTTCAAAATATAAATACTTAAAAAGTTTAACACTACTCTTAAAATATGATAAATGGAACAATGTGCTTTCTTAGGAGTAATGGGATATCCTCTTAGTCTTTTAAGAAACATTCTACAATGCCTCGTAAATCCTTATCCTGTCTATCGGAAAATTAGTAGGCATCTTCCCAGAATCCAATATATCTAAATATTCTTGCTTTAATTCAACATAATTCTCATCTATTTTTAATTTAATGCTGATAGGCGGCGGCACTACAAAATTATATAATGCATTTAATTCTATGCATCTTTCCGCTTCGTTAAATTGCCTTAATTGAACATTCGGAATAATTCCATTATTATAAAACAAATCTCTCAAATTTTTTTTAACATTTATAATAGTCTCTCTGAAATATTTTTCATTAGATTCTTGTGATTTAATAGAATATTTTATTTTATTTTCGTCAAAAATCTTCATCAAAACTTCAAGAGATACACCGCTTTGTCTCTTCAAATATAATTTTTCTTCGTTCTTTCCCACATAATCGGAAGGCATGACTTATATATAAGAATATGTTTACTCATTTTCAATATAGTTTTCTCTAACATTATCAAAAATAAATATCTTTAATTCGCTAACCAGATGAATTTTACTTATCACAATATCATAGGGCTCTTGCATGATTCAGCTATTATAAAACCCTTAAAATCTGCCCCATCAATAGCCCTGCTGGCAAAACTTTTCCTTTCAATGGAACATAAAAATCTCCTTTGGCTCTAGACTTGTCAGCACTCACTGCAACCCCTCCCTCATTCATCATTTCCCTGTCATTGTAATTATCTCCCATGACTAAAATATTGTTTTTCCTTAAATGAAGCAATTTAGCCACCGCTTTGACACCCACGGCCTTGGTTTGTATTTTCTTCACGCCAATATCATATGCCTCACTGTTCCAAATGCAGTATAATTTCCTCTCCTGGGCAGCAATCCTCTCAATTTCTTTAACTCTCCTCTTGCAATGAATTGAAATAATAAACTCTTTCGGTTCAAATCCTTTTATGTTCGTGTTTTTAACTGCCTGTAATTTGGGCAGAATTTTCTTCATATATTCAAAACTATTAACATGCTGATAAATTCTGCCCTTGAACCACGTCGCGCTCCCGTTTTCATAAGTCAAGCTCACAAAAGGCATAATCTCCCTGAACATCTCTTCCAGCATGTACAATCCTCTTCCTGAATTAATATTAATAAAGAACCCTTTTTCTTTTAATTTTTTTATCATTTCAATCTCTCTCCCGCCAATTTTCTTAGTCTCAAATATAGTTTTATTTCCGAATTGTTTTATTTTTGTTCCCCGCGGCACAAGGACACCGTCAACATCTAGAACAATCAGTTTGATGTTTCTTATCACCGCTTTAGTCAAAGATGTTATTGGAAGCATTTTTACTCTTTTATTTCAAATTAACTAATAAGATTAAGTTTATAAAATTTAGTTTCGTTGAATAATTAGAAAAAGAGGCATAAAATGTCAGTCAGATTAAATAAAATATTAAAAAATGGCAGGGCAATGTATTTGGCTTATGACCAAGGCCTGGAGCATGGTCCTGCAATGGATTTTAACGACGATAATGTCGACCCCCTATATATTTTAGAAATTGCAAAAAAAGGGAAATTTCAAGGAGTTGTATTCCAAAAAGGCATTGCAGATAAATACAGCAGGGAAATAAAAGCAAGCAAGGTTCCGTTGATTGTAAAATTAAACGGAAGAACCGCTCTTTTCAAGGGTGAACCGCTTTCAAGACAGCTTTGCACAGTAAAAGAAGCTATAAAATTTGGTGCAGCCGCAGTAGGTTACACTCTTTATATAGGAAGCGAATACGAAAGTACTATGCTCCAAGAATTTGAAGCAATTGAAAGAGAAGCGCATGCAAAAGGCATTCCAGTCATTGCCTGGGTTTATCCAAAAGGCAAATCAATTAAAAACCCTACTTCTCGTGAAATGATGTCTTATGCAGCTCGCGTCGCCCTTGAAATAGGCGCAGATATCGTAAAGATAAAATACGGCGGAAATTCAAAAGATCTTGAATGGACAATAAAATCAGCAGGAAAAACAAAAGTAGTAATTGCTGGCGGTATAAAACAATCTGAAAAAATGTTCCTTAAGCAGGTAAAAGAAATTATGAAAGCCGGGGCAATAGGGCTTGCAATCGGCCGCAATGTCTGGCAGCATCCCCGCCCGTTGGAAATTGCGAAAAAGATTCGGGAAATAATCTGGAAAAATAATTAAAGATGATAGTTATAAATTTTAAAAATTATAAGCTTGGAAACAAAGCCCTAGATTTAGCAAAAAAAATTCAGAAATATCTCCCGCAGGCAATTATAGCAATCCCCTCAACAGAAATCTCTCCTATAGCAAAAAAAACCAGGCTTAAAATTTATGCCCAGCATGTTAGCCCTTATAAAAAAGGGCGCGCAACTGGCTTTGACTTGCCCCA
>Ga0209542_10014560_pt1 | contig 13370 bp, 18 predicted proteins | sample RifCSPhighO2_01_FD_184028 | JGI IMG/M metagenome (GOLD analysis project Ga0209542, IMG submission 184028) | Soil microbial communities from Rifle, Colorado - Rifle CSP2_plank highO2_0.1 (SPAdes) (version 2) | ecosystem: Environmental > Terrestrial > Deep subsurface > Rock core/Sediment ... | reverse complement strand
CAGGCTGAAGCCTTGAGCTTGACTGAGTTGAATGATGGCGCGCTCTTCGACGCTGAGTTCGGAATAGGACATAGGGGCAGCACCGTACCGGAAAGGTCAGGTGTTGCACTCAGTTTTCGCGGCCGCCAAGCGTATTTCCGCATACAGTCTTGACGTAATTGAAAACCGCTCAGAAAAGTTTGATTGCGTTACCGCAACCATCGATGTTCCCTGGCAACAATTTCTAAGCACCTTCATCGAGCGCTTCAGGGAACTCTATCCCGCTGACTGGCAGACCCTGGAGCAAATCTGTAACTCACCCGCGATCTTCTATCCCGCATCAGGAAGACCCTCGCAAGGCACATGTACAACGCCAGCACCTAGCCCGGAGGCACTCTTACGCGAACAGTACTGTGCGTACATTGACTTAGCAGTGCCTTTTTGAGAAAACGGAAGCTTAATCTTGCGTCTTAATGCCATACCACCCTGACCACTACGTCAGGGTTTTTTTTTGGCAGAAAAAACCATCCCGTTAAGGATGGTTTGGGTGAAACAGGTTATTGATTAGCCCACCAGATAGAAAATGAAGCGGAAAGGCTGGATTCGTCAGCGTTTGGAAGACGTCCAAGCTTTACGTTTGAGTGAGTTACCACATGTGATGGTTCACCACTCGACTCGCAGTAAAGGAGCTCGAATTGATTTCTGGAGCTCAACTGGAAACAAAAAAGCCGTTTGTGCTGGTCCTCGTAGTAAATGCGGCAGAAGCCGTCGTCCGCACTGTGGTACGAGAGCACTTTCTCAGGTGAGCATTCCTTTTTTGCTGAGTCCAGTAGCTTGGCACGATTTTCATAAATCACATCGCGCAGAGCGTCGAAGCTCAGAGAGCGCTGCACCCCATCAGGGAAAAGTAAACTCCCAAACAGAACCCCAAGTCCTTGCAGGACATCGTCCTTGAGCAACGTCACAGAAATCGCGGCCGCGGCTCTATCAAATACCCACGTCTGACGATCTGCCTGGGTTTCAAACTCTTCTCCTGCCATTTCATCAGCCGCATTAAGTGCCGCAGACTGGTGATCTGTCGCACTTACATAGGTCGAAAATGAACCTTCATCGTCTTGTACATATGGGATCAGTACAGAGTAGATGTTTTTTACTTTGACTTCCGTTGTTGTCTCGTTATTCAGCATTGTTGCGTCCTTTAATTATGGTTACTGAATCTCATGATCCATTGTCTGTCGCCCCTCTAGAAACGCCTGATTTAATTCAGGTACATCCTCGAAGAACTTAGAAGGAAACTGGGACACCCCCCAGCCGTAAGCAAATGCGCAATGAGTCGCCTCTTCGCATTTGTTTTTGGCTAACGCTTCACAACCAGGTAAACCTTCTAGAACCTTGCCTTCCAACCAGAGCAGCCGGGTGTTTAAAGCGAACTCAAATGTCGCATTCATAGGTTTCCCCTGTCGATTGACCTCGTGAAAAGAGATGCATGACAGGCGTCTATATCGTTTATTTCATCATCCTTATGTGGACTGTGGAGTCCACATAAGGACGATGACGTTTTAAAAACATTGCTCTTGATGACTTGGCCTTAATGCTCAACAATCCACCAACTGATCAGAAATCTTGGGAACTCACAGCATGCTGCTGACAATCGCTATGTTCGTCGCCGCTTTTTTTGTCATCTGGCTGATGCTTGTATTTCTTCTGCTGATTCATGAGTCTGGGCATCTGATACCGATGCAAAAGATGGGGATAAAACCGGACAAACTTGTTGTCGGCGGTATCAAACTCTTCAGTTTTAAAAAGTCAGGGATAATTCACGAAATTGGTCTGATTCCGCTCTGGGCGTTTGTGGTCAGCAAGGACTACGAAAATTCAGATTCCCGCCAGAGGGCTATCGTTGCCGCTGGTGGGCCGCTGATGTCGGCGGTGACCGGTGTTCTTTTTTTCGGAATCTACTTTCTCTATCCGAACTGGCAAACCTTGGTCGCTGCGCAGGGATCCATCCTGCTGGCAGCCACCAACATAATTCCACTACCCCCACTTGATGGTTGGACCATCGCTGAGCATTTCCTCAACATCCGAGGGATTCGGATCGACGATCGGCAGCGCAAAATTTTGCTAGGCATCGGCATCGGCACCATCTGCCTGATCACGCTAGCTCTATGAGTTTGCGTACTCGCGGCTGAAATACATCTCCTAGAGCAAGTAAATCCTTAGGAGAGTTTTCAATGTCAAAAACCGGTGAAGCAACTGCCAACACGTCTTCGCGAACTGCATTCTTTACTGAAGCATTCAAGGGCTATTCAGTCCCTCAGGGACTACGGACGTTTTCAGAAGCCTTTTGCTTAAGATTCAAGGTAAATGGAATATGCGATCCAGCTTACGTAGCCAACGTTGCCGCAAAGGAGACCCTGCTGGGTGACGGACAGGGCACCTTCGCACCTGCCGGCACACAAGCAGATGCTCAAGGGATTATCACTGCTGCTGATCGCCTGCTGTTCGCGTACGCGACATGCATCTCGCAATCGGAAGCAGGAATAACTGGAACTGTCATCGCGGCAATGCTGCGAGACGCTTTGGACGGATCTCCCATTTCGGGCCTTGTGCCAGACTCTGTAACACCGCCAGGCAGTCACTAACGTGATGTAGAGCCGCCCAATACTGGGCGGTTTTTTTCGGTGCGCCCGGCAGGGCGCGCTCACTCAGGGGTGAAAGTCCCCCGCACACCCGGCAAGGGGAAGTGCTAGCTAGAGGCAAGGGTTTCGCGGGCGACTGCGAGTCTGAAGGAAGCCCGAGGCAAATCGCTGGCCTGACGAACAGGAAGCGGATACGAGGCGGCATGGCGGGGTAAGCAGTCCGAAATCTGCGAAGCCCAATACTTGCACAGAACGCCATGACGTAGATCCGACAGGCATAAGCGTGAAAGTGGGTGCGCAATACCCGGGGAGATCTGCACGGTTGCCCGTCAGGGCTACCGGCACCGCGAGGTGCTGGAATGACTGTGCAGAAGTCAGCAGAGGGCATAGTAGGTCGCGAGACTGAAGGCCTGAACGATTAATACCGAGAGTAGAACAGCTGATCTCGACAACCCACGATGACGCAGAAGCTCCCGACACGGGAGGCCTGCCTGCCATGGCCGGACGGAATCCGGAAAGAAGCCCGCAAGGTGCTGAGGGGGTTGCGGCGACGGCTGGGCGAACGAAATCGGAGGACTACCGGCTCATGGAGCAGGTGGTCGAACCCAGCAACATGCGACGAGCGTACAAGCGCGTCCTGAAGAACCGAGGCGCGCCAGGCGTTGATCGCTTGACGGTTGAGGAACTGAAGGACTGGCTGATGGTGCACTGGCCAAGTGTGAAGGCGGCACTGCTGGAGGATCGGTACCTGCCACGGGCGGTGCGCCGAGTGGACATTCCCAAGCCTAATGGCGGGGTTAGAACACTCGGCGTACCCACGGTGGTGGATCGGCTTATCCAGCAGGCGCTCCATCAAGTACTGCAACCGATCTTCGAGCCAACCTTCTCCGATGGCAGCTACGGCTTTCGTCCGCAGAGAAGTGCGCTCGATGCGGTCGCCAAGGCGAAAGAGTATGTGGCCGAAGGAAAGCACTGGGTAGTGGACATCGACCTGGAGAAATTCTTCGACCGGGTCAACCACGACGTGTTGATGGCTCGACTCGCCTATCGAGTGAGGGATGGTCGCGTACTCAAGCTGATCCGGCGCTTCTTAGAGGCGGGGATGATGGCTAATGGCGTGATTCAACCTCGCAGCGAGGGTACGCCTCAGGGTGGGCCGCTGTCCCCATTACTGTCGAATATCCTGCTGACCGATCTTGATCGAGAGCTGGAAAGGCGGCAGTTGAAGTTCTGCCGATATGCTGACGACTGCAATATCTACATCGGCAGTGAAGGCGCAGGGCAACGGGCGATGGCGAACATCAGAGCCTTCCTGGAAGGTCATCTGAAGCTACGTATCAACGAGCAGAAAAGCGCAGTAGCACGGCCTTGGAAGCGAAAGTTTCTGGGCTACGCGATTACGATCTATCGCCAAGAGACACGGGTGCGACCTGCCCCCGAAAGCCTGCGAAGACTGATGGATCGAGTTCGTGAGTTGCTGCGCAAGGGGCGAGGACGGTCCTTGTCTCACACTATAGAGATGCTAAATCCCGTGTTGCGGGGTTGGGCAAACTACTTTCGGCTTACCGCGAACATGCGGACGCTGGATGAACTCGATTGGTGGCTGCGTCGAAAACTACGTTGCCTGCTCTGGCGACAGTGGAAAACCCCGAAGACCCGCGAACGACGACTCATCTTACTTGGGCTTAGGCCTGAGCGGGCGTGGAAGTCGAGTGTAAACGGGCGAGGGCCTTGGTGGAACTCGGCATCCAAACACATGAATCAGGCAGTACCGACGTTGTACTTCGCCAAAATGGGGCTGGTCTCGCTGCGCAGCACTGTGCAGGGACTCCAGCGTATTAGTTGAACCGCCGTATGCGGAACCGCACGTACGGTGGTGTGAGAGGGCTGAGGGAAAAAAAAAAAAATCCCTCACCCTACTCGATTCCCCAAGAAAATTATTTTGTGCTAACGATTCATAATTTAGCGGTTAAGATTCTTATGATTTATGCGAGCGTGTAATTTAGAATGTCGGAAAATTCCAGCGTGAGATCGCCATGCTCAAATCACAACGTTTTCCTCCCCAAGCAACAGGGCACGATTGCGCGAGCATCGGCTGGTTTCCGCAGGTCAGAATTGAACTCTCCTATTGCCACGGCGGTAAGATCCTCGCCGATCTGAGTACCTTTGAATGGCACGGCTCAACGATTATCCAAACTGCGCTCAAACAAGCTCGTGCAGGATGTGAGAACTATTCAATCAATTCGGCCTCGAGCTTACAGCTGGTCGCCTTCAAGACAGAGCGAGAAGTTGTCCGAGCGCAAACCGGGGAACCACTGCACTGGCATCGCACGGAGTCGAATAAAGGTTCGCCTCCCGCCGTTCTTATCAGCCGATACCCGATTTGGTCCTCCCACCAAGGCGATATCTCACCTCTCGAGGAATGGGAACGACATCCTTTGTTATTCGAAGTAACTCTTCACTACCAGGGCTCACTGCCGGCAGGCACAGATGGGGGGAATCTGCTCTCGATTCAGCTTCGGGAAATCTCGTCATCTGCAATGCTTTCTGGACTCGCGATCGCTGATGGAAGAATCCAAAATATTCATTTCGCTGTCGAACCGTCCGCTGATTCTCAAGAGCGTGGTTCAATCCGTGTCACCGGCGGCATCACAGTCCTCGTGGATCCCGAGCGTTGCATCTCATCATCAGAACGACTGCTCCAGTTAGCCAGCGAACATCTTCATGTGGAGGTGACCCCAAGGACATTCGGCGATGCCCTCAACGATTGCAGCCTAAGAAAATCATCAACGGACTGGAACCGATAAATTCATAACACGTACGCATACGGATATTGTACGATGGCGCGCAGCTCGGCTGACGCTAGCAACGACAGTACGCGGCCGTGGGGAAGGTAACCTCTTTACAAGTCCTTGTCGGACATCCCCTTAAGCAAGTTAAACCCGATACCCTTCTTCAGGAGATGGACCGATGATGAATGCCGTAGCTGAGACCGTTACCACCACCGAGCAACAGCTGGATCTTGATTTCCGAATCAATATTATCGCCGGCAATATCAAGAAAGGAATGAAGCAGTTCGGCTTCGGCTCTGGAGATCTTTGGAACATCGATCCAAAGGTTATCCAGGTCATTGCCGGGTACAACGTCCGAGTTCGAAATGCCGCTTACCGTGCCAGGGTCGAGGCGCTTCGCGACAATATGATGCTTGTCGGTTTTAAGAAAGACAGCCCGCTTAGTGTCCTGGTTGTACCCAACGGAGTGAATGACAAAGGCGAAGAACAATTTGCCATTATGCTCAAACGTGGACACCAGCGTCTCGAGGCTGTTCTCGAAGCGATTGCCCTGGGGAAACCGATTGAAACGGTCCCGTGCATTATCGCAAAAGAGGACATTTCAGAGGAGGATTTAACGGCAGATCTCTCCATCAGTAACAACGGTGAGCAGCTTGCACCGTATGAAATGGCTGTGCTTTGCAAGCGAATGAGCCGCTTTGAGGAAAACCACGCGAAGATTGCTACGAAACTAGGAATCTGGCCTAACCAGGTTACCGACGGATTGCTTCTTATCAACGGCCCAATCGAAATCGCGCATTACGTTCGTGATGATGTGATCAAATTCACGTTGGCCGTCGAGTTAATAAAGGAGCATGGCGCTAAGGCTTTGACAATCATCGAGCAGTCGCTAAGCCGGTCACAGTCGGCGGGGCAGTCCTCAATCAAACCTCGCTACGTACCAGGCAATTTGATTAAAAAAGCTGCAACAAAAGCTGCTCCGCAGATGAAAGATGCGATCGTGGAGCTCAAAAAGGACCAGGCGTTCACATTGCTGAATCCCAAAACCCAGGAAACGCTCAACCAACTGATTGCACTTTTCGAAAAAGCGCAAGAGGAAGAGGCAAAGCTCAACATTGACGAGCCTGAACTGAACCTCAATACGTCCGAGACCTAACCGTGCCGACAGGCCAGCCCTACAGTCATCGACTGTAGGGTTTTTTTTTGCCGCCAATACGGTAGAGCCCGATTCGTTTTTTCAGGTGCCGTAGACAGCGAAGCCAAAGAGTTGGACGAATATGCACCAAGCGTCGACCTGACGGCTCGTGCCATTCAACAATCACAGTGCCCCTGTCCCCGGTACACCGAAAAGAAAAGACAGTTAGCATTTCACATATGCCGCAGGCGCCCACGCCCTCGATACTGCAAACACCAGGTTCTATGAGTACGACATTGCCGCGAATATGGCTGCCTTCCATCGGGCGATTACAGTTCGGGCAATCGAGGCCTATCGCGGGTAATACACTGCCACCTCCGAGGTCTACAGGGAGTGCATCAGCGATCGGGGCGGATAAAGACCATTCATACGCTAGCGCTTGTGCATTAATCGTCTTTGAGCGCACTCACAGGCCCTCCACCGGCGGGAGTGAAAGGCAACCAACCATCATGAATGGCGTTGGCGTATACCAACACCCACCCTGGTACTCGTCGCCCTCCTCTTTCCCACTCACCAACCGTCGCATACCCCCTCTCGAACATCTTGGCCATCTCACTCTGGCTAAGACCCATTTTCATGCGGAAATCGCGCAGATTCAGCTCGCGGAAGCTTGGTGAGTAAGGCCTTATTGAACCATTCAGCAGCCCTTTTATAAGCGTCAGCACCATCCCGGGAGCCGACCCTTGCTCCCAATTTACGATTTGCCCTGGTGACACATTTAGCCAGGCTGCAAGTGTTGTCTGAGATATACCAGCGTTAGATCGGAGCACCGCTAACGCACTGTCACGTCGCAGCCTCAAGCGAATCCCATGCTGGAGTGCCATGTCATCACGATAATTACGTGCTGCACGCAGGGACTTTTCCTTGTTGCCATAAGCCTCGTCACGAAAGTGTCGATTAGCGACGTAGGTACCGGCTTTCATCAATCGCACCCGCCACCCTGCGTCGGATGGTTTAGCGAGGCGTTGATCACGAGCGATTCCTTGCATTTCTGGATCAGTTAGGCGCTTTGCTGATCTTTGTTTTGCTACTGCTGGCAACGGCCGCTTGGCGGCAGTTGTGGTTTCCATGCCGGATGAGTAATCGCCGGCGCAGACTGGATGGTCCATAGCGATATGACTCAGTGGAGTGTTAATCAAATGTCGGGGTCACGTGCAGGCACGAGCAACGGTATGTCCGCGGATTGCTCCAGCCTTTGAACTCGGGAGACCGGTAAATTTAGCTGGCTGAAGATCTCATCCCCACGGCGAATCAATTGTGAAAAGGTCCGTGCTTTCAGACAGCGACCAGAACGCGTTCGACCAAGTGCTCTAATCGAGTCAGTTGTGATGGCGTGAAGAGCATGCTTCAACTCTTGCCTGGCCCGGGGGCTCACTCGATAAGAGATGCGGCCGAACTGAGCCTCGGCCGCTCGACTACGCTCGACAAGTTGCTCGAGGATTAACAGTTGATGATCAATCTCATTATTCTGATTCTTGAATGCCCCTCGCCTTCTGGCCATTACCAACCAAACCAAAACTACGGCTCCAATCGCCAGGCTCAAAAACAAAGGTCGCCCAATCAAATCGAGGTTTAAGCCGAGCGCTTTCAGGCCGCCATCAGCCGGGCTCGATGCAAGGCAATGCACAGGCAAGGCGCTCATAGCTATCGCAAGACTAAGAGGTCTGATGTTCATGCGAGCTCCAAAATGCTTGCGTGAGATGAAATGATTCACAACGCGTACGCTGATGCGATGTGTATCATAACACTCGAAGCACTTGTCTCACTTGCACAATTACTTGCCGGCCAACGTATCTGAGGCGGTTTCTATGCATGCCGGCAAGAGTATGACAAGGCCATAATTACGCCGGCGAGACGTCTATTGATCGAGGTGGAACGACGATGCACCTGCCACCAGGTCTGCTTCCAGATTTTTAAGCAACTGCTCTGGACGCTCAATTACGCCATGGCTTCTCACGCCGCCGGTGGCCACCCAGTAAGGTTTATTGCTACTGACGTCCGTGATCTGTCGGTGAAGCATCACGCTGTAGTAATACAGGCGCTCACCTGGTTTGTACTCACTGGTTTCTACTACCGCCAGAACTTGATAGTTCTGGCCCAGCGTGGCGATCTGTGTAGGCAGATGAGCCGAAATTACGTCCCTTAGATCTGCGGCAGATACGTCTGTCGCATTTGAGTTCACAACCAGTTCAGATGCCTGGGCCTGAGCGATAGATGCGCCTATAGCCCAGAGACCACACAGTACAACCCCGGAAATTGTCACGATTTTCGAACTGCGCATTCTTGCTACCCTTGTGGCACCAACAGGTGCATATATTTCGACTGGCCTGGCATATGCCGAAGCCATTACATTGCGTGACGATCTCTACTAGATCAGGCTTACTCGGTGCCATTGAGGTACGTTGGCTCAGTCGCCTCAGCCAGCCATTCACGCAATGTACCAGCACGCTGGTGGGGCGGATCCTCATCAACCCATTCCTGATCCAACATGGCGTCATCCGCCAGCACTACTTCCAAATCATCAGTGTCCTCGCGCAACCAGTCGCCGGAGTTCTCGGCATATACAGCAAGAGCCTGCGCCGCATTTTGGGCAGCAACCCAGTCCTGCTCGCCCACCTGGTAGCAGAGCAATGGTCCTTCAGCTGGGTCGTACGTATAGCTTTTGTCACGCATTGCCTTGTCGATTGATTCGTCAAGGGATGTGCCACTCAATGACCCCATGTCGCCCGGGCGCCCTACAACTATCCACTGATCCTTCGGCAAGGTAGCCGGTGACGATGCTTTGGGTTCTCGAATAAAACGGTACCAGTCAGCAAGAACACGATCTTCTTCACCCTGGCTTTTCATGTTTCGCACGTTGCCAACCAACGTGGATGCACATCGACGATGTGCAGAGCCGATGGGTTGCAAGGCCTCAAAAAGTCCGTCGGCGATTTTGATCAGCTTTGAGATTTCCCCAAAAACATCAATCTGTTCACCAGCAGAGTTTTCGGGGGTGAGCATCGCCAAAATACGGCGATATTTATCCGCCGCTTCTGATTCAGATTCGTAAGTAGCTGGCAGTGCCAATGTATCGGACATGCAATAACTCCTTTCTGCCGATCGGCAGGTCACGTGTTTTCAATTTTGCCAGCTGTCAAGCAGCAAGCTTTTGGTACAGCTCGATTTCATCCGCGGCATTTGCCCTAACCAGGGCCTCTGCCTCATCGGGACACACACTGTTCCCAATGAGTTTCACCTGGTTGGTTTTGGACACGGATTTCCACACGGCCAAACCAGTTACTTCATGAACAAAGAGTCCACGGTCGATGATGTAGTCGTCAGGGAAGCCTTGCGCACGTTTGAGCTCTTCTGGCTGAAGCATCCGAAGCGTGATATCGACCAGCACGTACTGACCAATCAGGATCATTTCAGCGGCTTCTGGGAACTGCTCCGGAAGATAGGCATGAAGGTATTGAGCGCAACGCTTCGCTGCTGCCCGCTGCTCATCTGTCAAAACGTCAGGAATATCTACTAGCTCAGATTCGTCGTTCGCTGCTCCTCGAGCCCTGGCGAAATATGCACCCACCAACCTTTGATTTGCTCCAGATCCGCAGATAGTGGAGATCGGCTCCTTCGCAGCCCGACCATCACCTTTGTAAAATCCGCCATTTGCCTGCTCGAGAAAGGCCGCAACGGCTTCCGAACCGCTGGCGCCGCCCATATCACCAGTGGCCGATAGATGGGTCATATGGGCAGCGGTGACTGCGTGGTGGCCGCTGTTTGTGGTGATCACCGATAGAGGCTTGTCCACAGTGCGTCCGACTGTGCCTTTGCGCAGTGTGACGATAGCCCCCGGTGTCAGGATAGTTGTCGCCTCTCCGATTTTTCCTAAAAAAGCATATCGGGGGCGGAAAGAGACTGGTCGTGCCGTACTATTCACCTGAACGCAGAGCCGCATTACTTAAAATGCTGCTTCCCCCGCTGAACCTGTCGATGGCCGAGGTTTCCCGGCGCGAAGGGGTCAGCGAAATGTCTTTGTCCAACTGGCGCAAGCAGCTCAGTTCTGAAGGAAATGCAGTGTCCGAAAACAAGCCGTTGACCGAGAACTGGTCAGCCGAAACCAAGTTTGCTGTCGTGCTTGAAGCCGCCGGTTTGTCCGAGATCGACCTCGGCGAGTATTGCCGCCGCAAAGGTCTTTACCCCGAACAAATCACGGCTTGGCGACAAGCTTTTATCACCGGCCAGAAATCGACAAAGGCTCAGCAAAAAGAAGATCGCGAGCAATCTCGCAAGGACAAGAAACGCATCCAGGAACTTGAGCGCGAACTGCGCCGCAAAGACAAGGCGCTCGCTGAAACAGCCGCGTTGTTGGTGCTGCGAAAAAAGCTCAACGACTACTGGGGGACGAACGACAACGAGGACAACTAACATCTTTGCCAGAGCGCCAGTTAATCGTTGCCTGGCTGGGTAGCGCGGTGGCGGCAGGAGCCAGAAAAATCAGGGCGTGCCAGGAAATCGGTCTATCGCTGCGGACTTTGCAACGTTGGACTGAAACAGAGGTTATCCAGGCCGATGCCCGAACGATTGTCACACGGCCAACACCGCGAAATGCACTGAGCGAAGTCGAGCGTCAGACCATTGTGACGCTGTGTAACAGCCCGGAGTACGCCCACTTGCCGCCGAGCCAGATCGTGCCGCGGCTGGCCGATCAAGGGCGTTATGTGGCGTCGGAGGCGACGTTTTATCGCGTTCTACGTGCGGCAGGCCAACAACAACATCGAGGCCGCAGCCAGCGGCCCAGAAGGCACGCAGCACCGACAACGCATGCGGCCAAAGCGCCCAATCAGGTGTGGTCGTGGGACATCACGTATCTGCCCTCGCCGATACGCGGAAAGTATTACTACCTCTATCTGATCGAGGATATTTACAGCCGCAAGGCCGTGGGCTGGGAGGTCTACGACGCGGAAAGCGGTGAAAAAGCCGCCGCGCTGCTGCAACGCAGCGTGATCGGTGAGCAGTGTTTACACGAACCGCTGGTGCTGCACTCGGACAACGGAGCGCCGATGAAATCGGTGACGCTGCTGAGCAAGATGTACGACCTGGGCATCACGCCTTCGCGGGGCCGACCGCGTGTGAGCAACGACAATCCCTACTCGGAGTCGCTGTTTAGAACGCTGAAATACTGCCCGCAATGGCCGCTGGATGGTTTTGCCAGTCTGGATGCTGCTCGGGCTTGGGTGAGGAATTTTATGCGGTGGTACAACAACGAGCACCGACATAGCCGCATCCGGTTCGTCACACCGGCTGAGCGGCATCGAGGGCTGGACCATCAGGTCTTGGCCCGGCGACATGAGTTGTACGAACGAGCCAAGGAAAACAAACCGGAGCGGTGGTCAGGCCGGACGCGTAACTGGGAACCGATCGGCACCGTGTTGTTGAACCCGGATCGAGAGCAACAGAACGAGAAAATGGCGGCATAGTTAGACGGTTGACGCGACAACTACCTTGAAAAATGCCGATAGATCCTGCTGCGATCCTGTGCGGCTGCATTTCTGGAGACACGAGTGCGTGATGCGTTCCACCCGCTGAGATTGTTGAAAGTGGATCCGTTAGAGAGTGGGTGCTGGTATGTGAGGCCGATGTCCCACGCAATGGAACAACAAACGGCTGTGGGTCTTGAATCACGTGCCGCCAAAACCCCTTGGCGATGCGCCGATTCGTGTTGTAGGCAAGCGGGCGAGCCCTAAAGACAGATTTGCCTAAATCGCTCCAATCAATGCAACTTTCAACGCCTCTCCATTGCGCGTCGCCAATACCGGTTTTATGCCGTGATGGTTCAGGCCAGACTATTGGTTTCCCATCACTGCGCGCAATCAGATATAGACGCTTGCGGATAGTCCGGGCACCAGCGTTTGCAGCAATTCGCTCGCGCCATTCGACTTGATACCCAAGCCCTTTGACGAGTGCCTCGACCGGCACATCGTTCCCAATGGCATCCAATATTTCAGGGATATCTGGATGATCAACCGGGATGCCTGTAGTAAGTGCACCGATGAATGCCTTGAAAGTCCTGCCTTGCTCTGACTTGATCGGCTTCCCTTTGTCATCCAAAGGCCCCCACCCAGTCAGTTCCAAGACATTTTCGCTGATGACTAGCCGCGGCCTGGTTGCGAAGGCCCATCGAATTATTACCCAGGCCAACCCACGTACTTTTTTATCCAGCGGTTTGCCGCCCTTCGCTCTGCTGAAATGACGGCAATCTGCTGAGGCCCAGAGGAGTCCAACGGGGTTACCACCGGTTGCCGCTATCGGATCTACCTCAAAGACATCTGAGACGTAGTGGTCAGTAGTTGGATGGTTTGCGCGATGAACTGCCAGTGCAACTGCATTGTGATTCACCGCAACGTCAGGCTCACGGTATGCACGGCTGATGCCTTTACTCGCCCCCCCACCCCCAGCAAACAAGTCAACAATTAACTCTTTCAGGAACGGTAAACCTTGGAAATACTCTTAACCTTGGATCTTTAAGCTCCGATCCTTCTTCTGCGAGCAACGGAATGACGTACTACAATACTACCTCAAACAAGTTCAGATGCTATCAAAGTACCTCATGGAAAGACTGCGATACAGATACTACAGGAGGAAGCATGAGCTCCTTCACACTTGCAGGAACTTCGGGAACATCTCAAACGATATCAGACGGTAACACGCTTACGATTGCCGCAGGAAACGGAATTAGTACCACCGCAGGATCAACTGATACGGTAACCATTGGACTGGACG
>Ga0209542_10014559_pt1 | contig 13370 bp, 13 predicted proteins | sample RifCSPhighO2_01_FD_184028 | JGI IMG/M metagenome (GOLD analysis project Ga0209542, IMG submission 184028) | Soil microbial communities from Rifle, Colorado - Rifle CSP2_plank highO2_0.1 (SPAdes) (version 2) | ecosystem: Environmental > Terrestrial > Deep subsurface > Rock core/Sediment ... | reverse complement strand
ATTTGCCTTGGCTAAAATATCGACCGGCTTGTAATCGTCGACTCTCCAATCTTTTTGCCCGAGGGCTTATGGTGAAGAACATCTACACAGTGTAGCACGGTGCTAACCTAATGGGCGAAGGTCAGTAGAAATACCCCACACACCAACATTGCAAAGCAAATTGGTATGCGGGCAGGCCCGCCCCGGGTTTGCATGCCCCGTTAGATGCAAGGCTATCTAATGGGGTTCAAATGGGCTTAGTGAGGGAATGCGGTCTTTTCCAGAAAGTGTTTAGCCAGAAGTTCGTTTTGTTGGTCGGAAGGTAGTGCGGTGGAGTCCGAGATTATCTTCTGCCATTCCGCGGCCGTCGAATAAGATTCGTTCACTTTAATTTCCGTCGGCTGAGGCATCGGCCGGAGGGACACGCCGAGAGCGACTTGAATGACTTTGTCTGCCGGCTCGGCCTTTCCGAGAATGTGTGTGCGTAGCGTGGGGGCAACATCAGGGTCGATGTTAAACGCATAGACCATATTGTCGGGAGCAATTTTTGATACAAAATGTCTGAATCCGGATTTGAAGCGAAGCTGACTCGCGCTCTTCTCCATATATGCGCTAGGGAACATTACAAGAAGGCCTCCGGCCGATATATGCTCTGTGACTCTTTGATTGCCTTTTTCCATCGCCTCCTCATCGTGAGGGGCCGCAAGGATGTGTTTTTGTCCCATGATTTGAGAAGCATACGCCGACCATTCTGCGGCAAGAACTAAAAGTATGTCATTGCGATTAAGCGCCTGAAAGACAAAACAAGAATCGAACGGGGTTGGGTGATTGGCGATTGCAATACCGGGTTTCGTATTAAGATTTTCGCGCATTTCCTGAAAATGCTCGGACCCGCCTTGTATGAAGGTCGTGTTCACATTAAGTCCGCGAGCAAGCGCCCCGAGGCCTTCCCCCCACCGCCCTGGGCCGCTTTGCAGCGCCGTGAGAACCTGCAGCGGATTAAGCGTCTCTGGCTTCTGGGTGTCCAATCCGACTGGACCTTTCCCAACTCCCGACATCGATTCGGACATATGAACACAAGTATACCCCGCCACGAGTTTGCATGCCCCGTTAGATGCAAGGCTATCTAATGGGGTCCAAATGTATTAAAAACGAACGGCCGGGCACTTTGTCTGTGCTCGGCCGCTATGAGTTGGTTCACCAACGGTACGCACCGGTGGCAATTGAGAGCATCGCGCCACCGAAGGCACCAGCCTTGTGATAGGTGTCGATGTCGCCCTCGATACCGAGGTAGTTGAGCGTGCCCGCGATAGCCGAGCCCGCAAGCGCGGCTGCGAGGATCAGAACGCACTGTCGTGTCGTGCTGCCTGGTCTCATCGCACGGGGCCAATGATTACTCATGATGAGCTCCTATCCTCCGACTTCCTGGCCGGAGATGTGAAGATGCTACCCGTTCGCCTCGGCTTTGTCCAAATGGTTATGGTTTAGGAACGGAACGGCGGCGTATGAGGCAGATACACACGACGACGGCGTTGGCGACGATGATGGTTAGTATGTAAGTCAGGGTCAGGAGGTTGAAGGCGTTGAGCGCGAAAATAGACAGGATATTTGAGACAACAAACGCCACCCAGGTTCCCACGGTTTCGCTCCACGGTTCCTCAAAGGATTTTCTGAATGTTAGGAAATAGCCGACAATATCAATAGCTGTTGCGAGGAGCACAGCAAGCACCGGATTATCTAAGCCCCACCACACGAATATCGCTCCCAGGGCGGCGACGAACATCACGGTGTCGAAGGTAGTTATGTTGCGGGTGCCATACTTGAAAGAAAGGAGAAAGATAACGAATACGAAGAACGTACCGACGGTGAGGTTGACGGCACCCCAACCGCCCCCGCCGTACCAGATACCTGCAACGGCCGTGCTCTGGGTAATTGCCCAAATGAGCCATGTGTATATGTGCGGTTGTGTGCGCCCTTGCAGGAGGTCACGAATGTATGGAAAGAAGGCGGTAACAGTAATCACCGCTGCGGCAATCGCAAAAATACTCCCTATATCAATCTCCATATTCACCAAAGCTCCCGCCAACTATACCCCCGCCCCAGCTTTGTCCAAACAGGGGAGTCGTTATTTGTTAATTCAAGCGAATAAGCAAATAGTTGTCTAAGGGGGAAGAATGGCCTATAGTTGCCCAATGCATACAATTATTTCCACGGACGAATTGAAAAAGAAGCTCGATGCGGGAGGGACGGACTTTGTGCTCGTCGACGTGCTTTCCAAAGAGAAGTATACGGCGCGGCATGTGCCGGGTGCCCTGAACATTCCCGAAACGCCCGATTTTGTAAAGACATTTGAAGCAGCACTTACCGTGCCGAAGGAGACGGAAATTATCGTGTATTGCAGCTCCGACACTTGCCAAGCGAGCGTGCGGACAGCGGACGCACTTGAAAAAGCGGGGTATACAAACGTCCTTCACTACAAAGACGGAATCGCGGGCTGGCAGCAAGCGGGACTTGCATTTACACCCGCGAAATAAATCACGCCTTTGCCCAGAGAAAAACGCCGCTTTCTTAGCGGCGCTTCTTGCTTGTGCGGCCCGCGAGCATTGCCCGCTTGGCCTCAAGGCGCTTCTTGGTCTTTCGTGAACGCGACTTTTTGTTCTTAATATCCTGACTTGCTCTTTTTGCCATGTACAGGATTATATCCCATTCCAGACTTTCTCCAAATCGCCTCCACATCTATATTCTTATTCGCGCGAATTAGCATATATAATATCGAATATGAAAGAAGCGGAAGGGGAACGGCTATTGAAGGCTTTGGCAAATCGTCGACGACTCGCAATCTTGAATGCGCTGGCGAAAAGGAAGGAAGCCAATGTGAGCGACATTTCCGAGATCATACGTTTGTCTTTCACGTCTACTTCAAAACACCTAACGATGCTTGAACGGGCGGGGTTTGTCGAGAAGGAACAGCGCAGCCTGAATATGTTCTACCGCATCGCACCGGACGCTCCGACAATCCTAAAAGCGGTAGCTGCTATGTTCTAATTCGCGCGAATAAGCATATAAGGCGAAAGTAGTATGAAAAAAAGGAGGAGTGTTAAAAAAGATTCACTGCCCATCAAGCACTGGAGTCACTCGTCGCTCATGGCTTTTTTGCGCAATCCGCTCGCTTGGTACAAGCGCTATGTCGAGAAGATTTATGACACACCTTCCAACCCGTCATCATTCATCGGCCGCGCAGCGCATGTGGCACTTCAAAACTATTATGGAGGAATTTCAAAAGAAGGAGCCGTCGAGCTTGGGCTCGAATATTTGCGGGGCGTCGCGGACTTTGAGATTAATTTCGGCAAAGCGAAATCACGCCGCGCGCAGAAAGAAAAACGCGCGCACATGGAGCGGGATTACCTGCAGGCAATATCTTTTTACTTGGCGCGCGCGCCGAAGCACAAAGTGGTCGGCGTGGAAGTCGTGGCGACGGCGCATGTGGCGGGGTTGCCGCTTCCTATCAAGGCGGTTTCCGACTTGGTGGTGGAGTCGCGCATCGAGTTGGGGTCGGTGGATATCGTGGACCACAAATTCGTGGAGACCTTTAGCAAAGGCCGCGGGCAAAAGACGCTTTTCGTAATGCAGGCCATATTCAACTACTACACGGTCAAACAAAAATACGGCAAAGAGGTACGCAGGTTTATCGTGCAGGAGTGCAAGAAGAGGAAGAATGCCGACGGCTCGTCGCAAATGCGCCGCTACATTATCGATTTCACTACTGTGGAAGAAGAGTTTGGGGTTTTCCACCGCCTCATCACGGACGCGACTACGGAAATATCCCGCAAACGCCTGTACCTGCCTAATCCCTCGGACATGTTTGAAGGTGAGAACTCTTTCGATATTTATCGTCTAGGTCTCCTTGACGATTGACATCCCCGACGCGCGAAGCGGTCGGGGTCCCGACTGAAACGTCGGGACTACCGACTCGGACTCTTGGACGACTAGCGGCTCCGAACCTTGAGCTTCGTTTGTCGCTTCTTGTTTATTTTTGGCAGGCGGATCATGAGGATGCCGTGCTTTTCGGATGCTTCCGCGATGTCCACGTCCACTTCTTCAGGCAAGAGGATGGTGCGAGAGAATGAGCCCCAATAGAGCTCACGCTGGAAATAATTGTCTTCTTCCACTTCGCGCTCATCCTCGCGCATGCCGGAGATGGTGAGCATCTCGCGGGTGAGGGAAATGTCTATTGAAGTAGGCTGCACGCCTGCGACCAGCGCTTTGACTACGATGGCGTCGGGCGTCTGGTAGATGTCTACCGCGAGTTCGCCTTTGGGTTCATCGCCCGCCCAGCCTTCGTCGCGCGTATTGATGTGCGCATGCCGCTCCTCGCCTTCGCCCTCAAATACCGCAGGGTGCGAGCCGGCGCCCTCAAAAAAATCACCGTACTCATCATCGGCTTTGCCCGTGAGCCTGGAGAAAAAACCGGGTTTCTTTATGAACGCCATACTGATTTTTTAATTACGGGATGGATACGTTTGATATATTCTAGCACGGCCAGGAGCGCGACAAGCCCTATCCAGACGAACCCGAAGGTACGCAAGAGATGTTCTTCGGGTGTATTCAGTATAAGGAAGTTGAAGGAGCTGTGCAAAAGGACGGCGAGGATAACTCCGCCTAGCAAATAGAGTCGCTTCGCCTTGCGCGGCTTATAAAATGCGATGCCTATCGCCGCGCCGATGACGGCCGATGAGAGCACGTGCAGAAGCGTCGCCCCGACGAAGCGAAGATTGCCCGTGAGTATCGTTTGCAGGAGCGAATCACCCGAAAGCGGCGAAAGGAGGAAAAGCGTGTTCTCGGCAGCCGCGAATCCGAGCGCGACGGTCACCATGTAGATGACGGGGTCGATGGGCTCGTCGTCCTCTCGTCTGTGCAGCACGGTGAGTCTGGCCATGACGTACTTGATGATTTCCTCCATGGCCGACCAGATGATGAAGGTGAGTGTCGTCGTGCTTGCGGCGGTAAGGAGCCACAGGTCCTGCGTCTTCAGATACGAAGCGGCGAATTTCTCCATCGGGATAACGACCGCGACCGCGACCATACCCGCGAGGAAGGCGAGCGCGATGAGCCGCCGCGGCTCGGGGTGTACGCTATCTTCGCGCCGCCAGAACCACAGCCAGGCGAGGGCGGGAAGTACCCCTCCGGCAAAAGCTGCGATGATGGGCTCGAGTTCAGACATGGATGAATTATATCCCACGCGTGAACACTCCTACGTCGAATTCTGTCAATGGCAACAACATATTGTTTGCGTCGGGATTTATCCTCCGAGTGACTCGGTCCATTTCCCGACTTCCAGAACTCCAACCGACATGCGTTGCATTCTGATCCTGCGCATATTTCTTTAACTCCCGAACAAATTGCGCCATAAGCGTCGGATTCCTGTTCTCTGGAAGAACGAAGAGAAAAGAAATGAAAAGCACACGCTTGTCAGAGTAATCGTCAACATCGAAAAAGGTGAAACCGATAGGAGTATCTCCTTGTCGTAGTATCATCCCGCTGCCCGGAGGAAATTCTTGTTCCTCCTCAGGGCCACGGTGTTCTTCGCCGTGCGCGGCCATATCCAATATCCGCAAGTCTTCCTTATCTTTTTTATTACCTGAAATCAACTCCCACCGTCCGTATTTTTCACCGGTCGCAATGCTCTCGTTCATACAGGCCATTTGGCGACCATGAGGAGGTCTGTGTCTTTCTGGGGAAGCTGCTGCCAGATGGCCTCGGTGACGAACGGTATGAAGGGGTGGAGGAGGCGAAGGGAAGTATTGAGTATAGCGTATAGCGTATAGCGTCTAGATGCGGCAGCGACTTCGTCGCTGCCGCGGAAAAGTACCTTTGACTCTTCAAGTATCTCGGCCGCGAAGCGGTCCCAGACATAGTGATAGATTTGGTCGGCTGCGAGGTCGAGACGGAAGTTGTCGATGTTGGCCGACACTTCCTTCGCAACCGCCGCCGCTTCCGCAACGAGTTTCTCATCTTCACCCACAAGTCTGACTTGTGGGTTTTCGGTCTGGTTCTCCAGTACGAAACGCGCGATGTTCCAGAGCTTATTGGCAAAATGTTTGTAACCGCGTACACGGTCCTCCGAGAGTTTGAGGTCGTTGCCCGGAGAAGCGCCGATGATGAGCGAAAGGCGCGTCGCGTCGGCGCCGTACTTTTCTATCATCGTGAGGGGGTCGATGATGTTGCCGAGCGATTTGGACATCTTTCTGCCCTGCCCGTCGCGCACGAGGCCGTGCAGATAGACCTCCTTGAAGGGAACTTCACCGCGCAGGAATGTGCTCATCAATATCATGCGTGCCACCCAGAAGAAGAGAATGTCATATCCCGTTTCGAGCACTGCTGTCGGGTGATATGTCTTCAGGTCGGCCGTTTCTTCGGGCCAGCCGAGCGTCGAGAATGTCCAGAGCCCCGAAGAGAACCATGTGTCGAGCGTATCTTCATCCTGCACCCAACCTTCGCCATCCGGTGGAGTCGTACCAACGTACACCTCTTGTTCTTCGTCGTTGCCAGCCCCAGGCTGGTCGGCCTTGGGCCGAAACCAGGCGGGGATGCGGTGACCGAACCATATCTGACGCGAAATGCACCAGTCGCGGAGATTGTCTATCCAGTGGTAATAGATTTTCTCAAAACGCTCTGGCATGATTTTTGTGTCACCCGAGGAGACGGCTTCCCGCATCTTCTCCTTGAGCGTCATCTTCTTTCCATCCGGAAACGTAGCTTCCTTATTGACCGCAATAAACCATTGGCGTTTTATCTGCGGCTCGATGATACCGCCGCCGCGGCTGTTGGTGGAGACGTTGTGCACGTAGCCTTCGTCCACTTTTGAGACGAGCCCCTTCGCCTTCAATTTTTCAACGATTGCGGCGCGCGCCTTCTTGATGTGCTGCCCCTTGAATTCGCCCGCGATATCGAGCAGTATCCCGCGGTCGTCTATCACGCGTTCGATGTCGAGCTTGTGTCGCTGGGCTATCTCGAAGTCGATGGCACTATGCGCGGGCGTGATGGTCATGGCGCCCGAACCGAATTCCATATCCGCCGCCTTGTCTTTAATTATCGTCGCGGTAATCGGTCCGTTTATCCATTCGAGGTCAATTTTTTGCCCGTGCTCGTATTGCTTGTACCGCTCGTCGTCGGGATGCATCACGACGTACTTATCACCGAACTTCGTTTCGGGGCGCACCGTGCCGATGTCGAACGGCCCGTACTTAAAATGATAGAAGGCGTCTTTCTGCTCGACGTATTCTATTTCATCGTCCGATACGGTCGTCTGCAGTTTCGGGTCCCAATTCACGATGCGGTCTCCGCGATAGATGAGACCCGCGTCGTACATGCGCACGAACGCTTCCATCACCGCCGCGTAGCGTTTCTCGTCCATGGTGTAGGCGTAGCGGCTCCAGTCGAGGGACGAGCCCATTTTCTTTGTCTGATTGATTATTGTGGTCTTGCTTTCTTCGACGAACGCGTCAATGCGGCGCATCAACTCTTCGCGGCCGAGGTCGTGCCGCGTCTTTTTCTCGGATTTATAAATATCCGTTTCCACCTTCGACTGCGTCGCGATAGCCGCAGAGTCTGTGCCTGGCACCCACAGCGTTTTGTATCCGCGCATGCGGTGGTAGCGGATAAGGATGTCTTCGATGGCGAGCATCGCCGCGTGGCCCATGTGGAGCGTGCCCGTCACATTGGGCGGGGGCAATACTATTGAATAGGCCTCGGCATCGGGCTTCGTCACGCCTTTCTCGATACAGACATCGGGATTCGCATATCCGCTCTTTTCCCACAGGTCCAATATGCGCGGTTCCTCCGAGGCGGAGTTGTACGGCTTCAGAAATGGCTCGGGGGCTTTGGAGGGCTCCATTTCGATACTTTAGCACATGTTATCCGAGCTTCAGACTTCCGTTGGCGGCGAGTTCGGAGGGTTCAGTGAACTCCTTTTTGAGCGCGTGGAAATAGCCCGCGAGGGCAATCATGATGGCGTTGTCGGTGGCGAGCTCGGGCGGGGGGAGAAGTAGCTTCGAGCTTCGAGCTTCCAGCTGCGAGGAAAGAGAAGAACGGATGTAGGTGTTGGCCGAGACACCGCCACCTACGACGACCGTATTTGCACCATATACGTCCACCGCCCGAAGCGTTTTCGTGAGCAGCACCTCGGTAACCGCATCCTCGAATTCCCGCGCGATACCCATCCTGTCTTCGTCGGATACTTCCTTATCTTCCACCAGCCGTCGCACGGCGGTCTTGAGTCCCGAAAATGAAAAATCAAAATTGCCTTCCCTCGGCCCGCCGGAGCCTTTGGCGGAGGGGGCGTGCAGCATCGGTCGCGGCAGCGCAGGCGTGTGCAAGGGGATTCCCTCGCGCCGCGATTCGGCGGCGAGACGGGAGATTTCCGGACCGCCCGGGTATCCGAGCCCGAGGAGTCGGGCGACTTTGTCGAACGCTTCACCCGCGGCATCGTCGCGTGTTTGCCCGATGAGTTCGTATGTACCGAATGATTTCGAGAGTATGAGCTCGGTATGTCCGCCCGATATAAGAAGCGCAAGCAAGGGGAATTCGAAATCCGCGAGTCTTCCCGACATTCTAACGTTTTGCAAAACGTTTGAATGAGATTCGGTGTTTCCCGTATCCATGAGAGAAAGCACGATGTGGCCTTCCATGTGGTTGACCGCGACGATGGGAATATCCCACACGGCCGAAAGCGCCTTCGCGAAATTGATGCCTACCCAGAGCGCGGGCTCGAGGCCGGGGCCGTAGGTCACGGCTATCGCATCAATATCGGACTTTCCACGGTGTTTCAAGAAGGGGATGAGGCTCGCGTGCAATTCCGGTTCCCGTTCAAGAATCAAGTTGAGAGTTGACAGTTGAGAGTTGGTAAGCTGCCCACCGCCCACTGCCGGCTGCGAACTTTCCTTGAGGGCCCGTTCGAGAAGTGGTACGAGATTCTTGGCGTGCTCGCGCTTGGCGAGATTGGGAAAAACGCCCCCGAATTCCGCGTGCAGCGCGGCTTGCGAGATGAGGGCGTTGCCGAGTACCTTCCATTTGAAGGACGGTCCAAAATCCCCCTCCGCTTCAATCAAGCAAACGGCTGTTTCGTCGCAGGATGTCTCGATTCCCAAGATGCGCATTGCTAGATTATGGCGCATAATGACCGATTATGAAATCTATGTGGCGCGATGACCTTCCGATGACGAAGAATCCGCTGCGTTTCTTCCTCTTCGCGTCAAACCCCCATTGGCGCGCCGCCATAGCTGCGATACTCCTTGCCACGGCGGGCAACGCATTTTCCGCCAGCGTTTCCTACGTATTCAAGTTGATAGGCGATGCGGCGGCATCGCTTGCGGCAGGCGGTTCATACGACGCGCTTTTCTGGGCGACCGGCGCGACCATTTTTGTCCTCGCCTGTGCCAAGTTCTTCTGGCGCGTCGCGGGATTCGCGGGCGCGCGGTGGGCGACGGGAACCTCGGCGACCGCGCGCTATGCACTCACTTCATACGTGACACTGCACAGCCGCACCTATTTTTCGGACCGTTTTGCGGGCTCGCTCATGAACAAAATCCGGCATGCGGCGACGGGCATGCGCGAGGTCGTCGACGTCTTTTTGTGGGAATTTCTCGAGCTCGGAGTAAACGCCATCGGGAGCTTCATCGTCGTATTCTTGGTGAGCCCGCTTGTCGCGTGGATATTTTTCGCATGGGTCGTCATTATTTTGGCGGTCAATGTATATCTCGGATTCCGCAGGGTCCCGCTCGCGGCGCGCGCACATGACCTTGAGACGGTTCTGAACGGCGCTACCGTTGATTTGCTCACCAACGTGAGCGCGATGCAGGAATACGCGCGCCGCGAATTCGAGATAGAGCGGCTGAAAGGAGCGACAGACGACCGCCGGAGGGCGCATTTGAAAAGCTGGTACTTCGGGGAATGGACGCGCATCCTCAACAGCGTCCTCCTCGTCATTTTTGGAGGCGTTATGGTATTCGTGACCGTCGGCCTCGCGCGCTCCGGCATCCTTTCGTTCGGAGACATCATTCTTGTCATCACCATCATTTTCCGGATAGAAGGGCTCCTGCAATCGCTCGGCTCGAATTTCAATAAATTTGCCGAAACGTGGGGAGAAATACGGGAGAGTCTCGATGAGATAATCGCCCCGCATGAGATTCCCGACGAGCCAAACGCGGCGGAGCTTGTGGTAAGCGGCGGAGCGCTTTCTTTCAACAACGTGAGTTTCTCCTACGGTGAAAACGCCGTATTTAAGGACCTGACGCTTATCATACCTGCGGGACAGCGGGTCGGTGTCGTCGGCCGTTCGGGCGCGGGGAAATCCACACTCGTGCGGCTCGTGTTGCGTCACCACAATTTGGATGCAGGCACCATCGAGATCGACGGCACTGATATCGCGAGTGTGACGCAGGAGAGCCTCCGCAACGCTATCTCGGTCGTTCCGCAAGAACCGCTCCTCTTTCATCGCACTATCCGCGAGAATATCGCGTACGGGAATCCGGGCGCGACCGAAGAGGAAATCATCGAAGCGGCGAAGCTCGCACAGGCGCACGACTTCATTGTCCGGCTTCCGACGGGCTACGGCGCGATGGTGGGCGAGCGCGGCATCAAGCTCTCGGGCGGCGAGCGCCAGCGCATAGCAATTGCCCGCGCGATATTGAAAAACGTGCCGATACTGCTGCTCGATGAGGCGACCTCAGCGCTCGATAGCGAAAGCGAAATGGAGATACAAGTAGCGTTGCGGGAACTGATGAAAGGGAAGACGGTCATCGCTATCGCACACAGGCTCTCGACTCTGCGGGAGATGGACCGCATCATCGTGCTGGAGAGCGGCAGCATCAGCGAGGAGGGAACCCACGACCAACTTGTTGCGGGGACGGGCATCTATTCGCAGCTCTGGGCGCATCAGGCGGGAGGATTCCTCCAGGATCAATAACGTGTATGAGTTTCAATTTTTTTTCGAGGAACGGAAATATTTTGCCAATCGCCGAAGCGCAAGTGCCACTTTCGAATATCGAATATTCGTACGGCTTCGGCGTGTACGAGAGCATCCGTGTCTCCAACGGGGTAACGTATTTTCTTGACGAGCATATCGAACGTTTGATGAACTCCGCGCGCGCAATCGGGCTCGGGCATGCGTTTTCCGAAGAGATGGTTGCGGACGCTATTGCAGAACTTCTCGCAAAAAACGTCGCTGATACGTGCAATGTGAAAATCTTGCTCATCGGCCCTTCGACTTCCTTCGACAAGACTCAGGATAAATCGCTCAGGGCAGGTGGTAAGACTGCGAAAGATGCGGAGCTCAATATTCTGTGCCTGAATCCCCTCTTTCCCGATAAAAAAATGTACCGCGACGGAGTCGCGTGCGTGACCTATCCGTATGAGCGTCCGTTCCCCCACGCAAAAACGCTCAATATGTTGCAAAGCTATCTCGCCTACCGCAAAGCAAAAGAAGCGGGCGCATACGACGCGCTTCTAATCGACAAGCAGGGATGTATCACGGAGGGGACTCGCACGAATTTCTTTTGCATCAAGGGGCGGACGCTCTTCTCGCCGGATGAGAACGTCATTTTGCCCGGCGTCACGCGCAAAGCGGTATTGAAAATCGCAGCAGACAATGGTTTCGACGTCCTGCAAAAAGACATCCGCTTGGAAGACTTGCCACAATACGACGGTGCGTTGCTGACCAGCACGTCGTCCGGCATTATGCCCGTTGCTTCGGTGGGGGACTTTACATTCAAAGAGCGGCCAGCAGCCCTTCGAGAGTTGATGGCCGCGTTCGATGTGTTTCTGAGCCAGTGCGGAGGGAGATTGTGATTTGTGGGCGGTACAGGGATCGAACCTGTTACCTCAACAACGTCAATGTTGCGCTCTACCAAGTGAGCTAACCGCCCGAACGGTGAAACTATAGCAGAAGTCGCACTTTTTCGGTAGGCTATGGTGATGGAGGTCATCCGTCTCAACGACGCGAATCAGGGACAATTGGTCGCACGTGCGGCGGAGGTGTTGCGCGCGGACGGGGTCATTTTATATCCGACCGACACGCTCTACGGGCTGGGTGCCGACGCGTTTTCGGATGCGGCGTTCCGCAAAGTCTGTGAGATAAAAGACCGCGACGAACGCCGTCCCATCCACGCCGTCTTCGAGAATCTCGCGATGGCGGAAGCCTACGCGGAAATTTCTCCCCTGGGCCGGCGGCTCGCCGAGGCATTCTTGCCGGGGCCGCTTACCCTCGTTTTCAAGAAAAAGCCGTCCGTGACGGCCGGAATCGGGCACAATCTTTCGTCAATTGGCGTGCGCATCCCCAAAAACAAGTTCTGCCTCGCGCTCGCCCATGAATTCGGCAAGCCGTATACCACGACGAGCGCCAACATGAGCGGCGCGGAACCGCCGGCGACATTCGAAGGAATAATCAAACAATTGGGGGCAAATACGGAGCTCATCGACCTCGCTATCGAAGGCGGCGCACTCCCTGCATACTTGCGCTCGACCGTCGTGGATGTGCGCAATGACAAACCGCATATTTTGCGCGAAGGGGCTATTTCCGCCGCCGAGATAGGGAAGGCGCTGGAGACTGAACTTTAATCTTCAGCTCGTTGGCTACCCGCCAGAGGTACCACGATGCGACGGAGGCGTGCGGGCGCCAGGGCCTCGCGAGCCGCTCCATTTGCGCGTGGTCGGGCAAACCCTTCAACTTATAAAGCGCTTGGAAGCCCTTGCGGATACCGAGGTCGCCCGTCGGCAGCACGTCGGGGCGGTTGAGTGTAAATATAAGGAACATGTGGACGGTCCACACGCCGATGCCTTTGACCTGCGTGAGGTGTTCGACAATGTCCGCGCTCTCCATCTTGTGCAGCGAACGGTGCCTGATAGTTCCGTCCGCGAATTTCTCCGCGAGGTCTTTGATGTAAGAAGCTTTCTGGCCCGAAAGGCCCGCCGCACGCATTTTCGCAAGCGGCATCGCGCGCACCGCCTCGGGAGTGGGGAATCCGCCGGCTGGCGGAGTCTTTGGAAACAACGCGAGGAAACGCGCGTGTATCGTTTCCGCCGCCGCGCCCGAAACCTGTTGGTGGATGATGGAGCGCACCAGCGCGTGGAAAGGATTCTTGCCACTTGCCCTGAGCCCTGTCGAAGGGCGCTTCAAATCCGGCGCCCCGTGTTTTTTTATGAGCGGAGCGAAGCGCTTGTCGCGCTTGAGTACCATCAGAGAATCTTTAACATCCATTGCGGAGAGGGGGAGATTCGAACTCCCGATGCCTTTCGGCATGGCGGTTTTCGAAACCGCTCGTTTCAGCCACTCACGCACCTCTCCATTGGACGAACCTCGCGGCTCGCCCCTTCGGAAAGCCGCAACAGCGGCTTCT
>Ga0209542_10014558_pt1 | contig 13371 bp, 14 predicted proteins | sample RifCSPhighO2_01_FD_184028 | JGI IMG/M metagenome (GOLD analysis project Ga0209542, IMG submission 184028) | Soil microbial communities from Rifle, Colorado - Rifle CSP2_plank highO2_0.1 (SPAdes) (version 2) | ecosystem: Environmental > Terrestrial > Deep subsurface > Rock core/Sediment ... | reverse complement strand
AAAGTTACAACTATGTGTAGCTTTCAATGGGCTAGAAACCAGCCCATTTTTATAATCAAATTAGAAATAAATACTTAGCATCAAATGGAAACTACACCTTAAAAGGTGTAGATTTCTTTTCAATTAAGAAATATTTATAAGAGGGCTTAACTTTTTTAAAAGTAAAATGAAAGCAAAAAAAAGAGTAGGAAAAAAAAGTAATAAAAAAATTATCAAAGCGAGAAAGAAAATAATTCTAAAAAAACTCAAAAAGAAAAAGTTAGGAATAAAGGCAAGCACAGGTATCTCTCGTTTTGATAAAATGACTAAAGGTGGTTTTGAAAGGGATTCTATTAACTTAATAATTGGTGGAAGTGGAAGTGGAAAAACAATTTTTGCATTGCAATTTTTGTTAGAAGGGGTAAAAAGGGGTGAAAATGTGCTTTATGTAACATTTGAAGAGAAAAAAGATGAGTTTTATGAAAACATGAAAAAATTTGGATGGGATCTTGAGAAGGTTGAAAAAACTGGTAAGTTTATTTTTTTAGAACATTCTCCGGAAAAAGTAAAAATGATGCTGGATGAGGGAGGAGGTGTTATTGAATCAATAGTCATTAAAAATCAGATAAAGAGGATGGTAATAGATAGTATTACAAGTTTTTCTCTTTTGTTTGAGGATGAGTTGTCAAAAAGACAGTCAAATCTCAGTTTGTTTGATATAATAAGAAAATGGAACCTCACAACTCTTCTTACAGTTCAAGATAATCCATCAGAAAAAACAGGCAAGAACATTTCCCAAATTGAGTTTGAAGCTGACAGTATAACTCTTTTGTATTTTGTAAACATAAAAAACAAAAGAAAAAGATTCATTGAAGTGTTAAAGATGAGGGGAACTGACCACTCAAGAGAAATACACTCTTTTGACATAAAAATAGGCATAAAAATAGATGGGATAGCAAACATCAAGAAAGAAGATTTAATTGAAAAAGGATAAGTGGAAGGAATTTTTAAAAAATTCCGCGTTTGAAAATTCCTTTATTTTTTATTTCAAAGCTAATTTCTTTTTTTGGTAGGCTTCTGTGTTTTAATAATATTGCTTTTTTTCTCCCTTTTTCATCTTTCAGTTCAATAATGCACTTGCTCCAATATTTGAATAAATCTCCTCCAACAATATTCACTTCTTTCTTAACACCCTTTTTCCATTCTCCTTCAGGCAGAAATTCTGAATACACTTGGTTTGTTATAATTATTGGAATGTTTTGTTTTCTTGAAATCTCTGCTAGCATTCTCATTTGCTTTGCAACATCTCTATTAACTCGCTTAATGTTGTCGTCATCTTTTGACTTTAGAGCATCTCCTGATTCAAGCCTGTAAAGCATCGCTATTCCATCAACAACAATTAAACTTATATGCTCTTTTTTCATCCTCTCAAGAAGCTTTAAAAAACATTTTTTCTGCTCTTCAAAACTTGTTGGGTTTAATAAAAAAATATTTTTTAATATCTCATCATAGTTTTCTCCTGAAATTTGTTTAATTCTTTCAGCAGAAAAACCCCCCTCTGTGTCTATGAAAATTACTTTGTTCCCTTTTTTTGCTTGGCTGTAAGAAACCAAAATGCAAAAGTTTGTTTTTCCACTTCCAGGTGGCCCTGCAATCATTGTTATTATGTCCTTTTCATAACCACCATAAAGCCATTTGTTAAAGTCATAACTACCTGTAGAAATTTTATTGGACATGATAAATCCAAGTTTTTTTAATTAATAAGGATTGTTATTCTGTTAGCCTTGCGTGAGTATTCAGTTATTTTCGAAGAATCACATAAACTTTTCTTCCAAGCAAGTCTTTAGGAGCATCTATTTTTGCACTATTACCAAATTTAGTAATTGTCCTTTCAAATATAAGTTCAAACTCATCTTTTAATTCCTCTTTTCATTTTCTTGATTAATAATATGAATTCATATATTTATATTATGTGTTAAACCTATAAATTTTACTGACTACACCATAACTTAGGTTAACTATTAAATTTTAAAATCTTGTTATATGTTACTTCTTGCTAACTCTAATAATTTATTTTTTAGATTAATTACTAATAAAATCTGTGAGCTTGCGAGCAGTTAATTATTGTTCTTTATTTGACTTAACACAATATGAACATATATCTCAGTTAAGCAAACCATTAATATATTATTTATTTGAATAAAAAATGCCAAACGAATTATTAAAGCACAAGTGCGGTGAAAATTATAATATTGAAAAGCTATTTGACACTTATTCAGGCAATGTGCATGAAATAGACTTATGGTTTTATTGCAAAAAATGCAATATATATTTTTATGAAAATAAGGAATTTAAAGAAAGAAAAGAAATAATAGATATTATTAAGAAAAGAATAGTTGACAAAGAAATGAAAGAGCTTGAAGATATTGATTAGTTTAATAGCAGAAATCGCAATTAGATATTTACCATATGGCAATCAGTTGTTCATTGCTTAGTAGATTTTATTATAATTAAAATTAGGTAGTGTTAAGATAATAATAAAAATTTTCTAATTAAGAGTTAATGTTTAATATTTATTTTATAATTAATAGAATAAATTCCATAAAACTTATTAATATCAAATTAGTTTCATTATTATAAATTTTATATAGAAATATATTTATACTAGTTCTAAATAATTAATAGATGAAAGCATTTATGCAAGAGATTCCAAAACACAAATGCGGTAAATATCTTAGGTATGTCGAGGATTGTATTAAGAAAATGGATAACAAAAGCAGTATTTATATTGGCATGATTTATTACTGCGGGAAATGCAGGGTTTATTATGTTCGTGGTAAAGAGTTTAAATCAAAAAAACAGTTAACTGAATCTGTGAATAATGATTCTGTTCTTGAAGAAATAATAAATGAGACAATCTGCACTTAACTTAGTTCTAAAATAGCTTCAGCCAAATCGCGTGTTTTTTCAAGAGTTTCACGGGCTTTTTTTTCACTTACACCTGTTTTTTCCATTACAGTCATAATATCCTCTTTATTAACTCCCTGCTCTGAATTTTCTTCTTTAATATGTCCAGATATTTGGAAAGTTTCCTGTCCTTGCATACTTATTTTAATTACAGAGGGATTTTCAATTATTATTTTATTATCATCTGTTTTTTCAATTATGACCCTTGAGGCTTCTATTTCTTTCTGGGACATGCCCATCTGTTTCATTAATACCTGCATCTTTTTTGGGTCTATGCCTCCGAACATCTTCAAATAAACTTTTTTGTATTTATAAGAGTTGTTATTGTGAATTATATTGAATTAATAACTAAACTATTAATTTGTATTAAGATTTATTAAAAAACAAAACAACACTAAGAGCATACTTAATTATGTTAGATTATAGAGTTTATCCAATCTTTTTATTATATTAATAAATTACTATTTATATCAATATTTTATTTTTCTCACCCATAAAAAACTCCTAGAAAAATTCTGAAAACTATTATCAAGATTACAAATCCTATTACATGAGTTGGTTTTAAATTAAACTTGGATTCATACTCCTCGCTGAATCTCATCAACCCACCGAATCCACCAGGAAGATGAACTTTATTGTCTTCTGCCATGGTAAGACACCTACGGTTTCTTGACCGTCAACTTCCCTTTATTTAATTTGTAATTCGTCATGAATTATGAAGATACAGATAGTTTTTAAAAGTTTTCCTTAAGTAAAAGTAAACCATATAACTTAACATTCAAATTTTTCAACCTGTCTAATTAGCGTAAACTAAATCACAATTACAAATTGCTGCTCCTGTCGTAGCAGATTTATAGTTAAATATTAATAAATCAATATAACGAAGACGAAAGGAGGAGTGCAATTCATAGGTTTTTATATTAATTTAGCAACTTGACTTAACACTTAAGTAAAGTTTATAATAATAAAATCCATAGGTTTGATATGGAAGAGTTTGAAGTAATAGAAAAAAAACAAAAGAAATTTTGGGAAAAAGAGAAAATTTACAAATTCAATCAAAATATAAAAAAAATATATTCTGTTGACACTCCTCCACCAACTGTCTCAGGAAAAATGCATATTGGACATGCCCTTTCTTATTCACAACAGGATTTTATAGTCCGATTTAGGAGGATGTTTCATGGTAGTGTATTTTACCCATTTGGAACAGATGACAATGGATTACCTACAGAGAGACTTGTAGAGAAAATCAAGAATGTGAGAAGTAAAGAAATGTCAAGAGCAGAATTTATAGAACTTTGTCTGAAAACACTTAAAGAAATAACTCCTGGTTTTGTACAAGATTGGAAAGATTTAGGAATTTCTTGTGATTACGACATTAGTTACTCTACAATTGATAAACAAACTCAAAAAATCTCCCAAAAATCATTCATTGAATTATTCAAGAAAGGACTTATTTACAAAAAAGAATTTCCTGCAATCTGGTGTCCAGAGTGCCAAACTGCAATAGCACAGGCAGAACTGGAAGATAAACAGGAAGATACATTATTTTCAACATTAAAATTTAAAGTAGATAACAAAGATTTATTTATTGCTACAACAAGACCAGAACTTCTTGGAGCATGTGTTGCTGTTTTTATAAATCCAAAAGACAGAAGATACAAATATCTTGTAGGTAAAAAGGCAAAAGTTCCTTTATTTAATTTTGAAGTTCCTATAATAGAAGATGAGTCTGCTGATATTGAAAAAGGAACAGGAATTTTAATGGTTTGTTCTTATGGAGATAAGTTTGATGTAGAGGCTATACAAAGACATAAACTCTCTCCAAGACACATACTAACTAAAGATGGAAGATTAAAGATAAAAGAATACCAAGGATTAAGGATTAAAGATGCAAAGAAAAAGATACTTGATGACTTAAAAAGTCAAAACTTGATAAAGGAGCAGAAAAAAATAACTCATGATTTGAATGTTCATGATAAGTGCGGAACTCCTATAGAATTTTTGGCAACAGAACAATGGTTTATAAAAATCCTAAACATAAAAAAAGATTTGATATCCCAAGGAAAAAAAATTAAATGGTATCCACAACATATGTTTAAGAGATATGAAAATTGGATTAACGGTCTGGATTGGGACTGGAATATTTCTAGAGAGAGGCATTTTGGAATACCTATTCCAATTTGGGAATGCAAAAAATGCAAAAATTTTATATTACCATCTGAAAAAGAATTACCTATAGATCCTCTTCAGAAAAATAAAATATGCCCTAAATGTAAAGAAAATGCCGTGCCAGAGACAAAAGTTTTAGATACCTGGGCAACATCTTCTTTAACTCCACAAATAGCATCTTTATTGAGCACTAACAAATTAAAAATCCCATATTCTCTAAGGCCTCAGGCACATGACATAATAAGAACTTGGGCATTTTATACAATAGTTAAATCTTATTTACACGAAAAAAAGATTCCATGGAAAGACATAGTAATATCTGGTAATGTTTCTCTTAAAGGAGAAAAAATGTCAAAAAGTAAGGGAAATGTAATTGAGCCAAAATTAGTAATGGATCAATATGGGGCAGATGCTTTGAGATACTGGGCAGCTGGGTCTAAACTTGGAGAGGATTTAGATTATCAGGAAAAAGATTTAGTGACTGCTAAGAAATTCATAACCAAAATATCAAATTCAGCAAGATTTGTTTTCATGAACTTAAAAGATTATAAGCCTAAGACACTAGATAAAGTTGAACTAATCGAAACAGATAGGCTATTTTTACTGAATCTTAATGAATTAATTAAAGATTGCACTAGAAATTTTGAAGAATATGAATACTCAAAATCAAAATCAAAATCAGAAAATTTTTTCTGGAGAGTTTTTTGCGACAATTATCTTGAAATTGTCAAGAATAGAGTTTACAATGGGACAAAAAAAGAAAAAGAATCTGCATTTTATACACTTTATATATCTCTTTTGACAATTTTGAAATTACATGCTCCTATAACCCCCTTTATAACAGAAGAGATTTATCATGATTATTACAAGAAAAATGAAAAGAATATTTCAATACATCTTTCAGATTGGCCCAAAGAATTGAAAATAAAAAAAGGGAAAAAAGACAAGGAAATATTTGAATTAATGTTAAATATAATATACAAAGTAAGGCAGGAAAAATCAAATGCAAAAAAATCAATGAAATCTGAAATTATATTAACCATCGAAAAAAAAGATAAAAATACACTGAAAGATCTTTTGCAAGATTTAAAATCCGTCACAAATGCATCTGAAATCAAAGAGGGGAAATTTAATGTTGAGTTTAAATAACAAAACCTGATAAACTTATAAATCCTCTTTCTTTTGTTTAATTATGGTCCAACTAACTAAAAACGAGCTTGAAGAAATAATAAATGAACTTGAAAAATACAAAGGAAGGCATACAGAATTAATAACGGTTTATATACCAGCAGGTCAAAATCTTTACACAGTTGTTGATCAGCTTGAAGCTGAAAAATCAACTGCAAAAAATATCAAAAGCACAGGAACAAAAAAAAATGTTTCTGATGCATTAGATAAAATTACAAGACACTTGAGAAACTACAAAAAAACACCTGAAAACGGGCTTGCTATTTTTTCTGGAAATATTTCTAAAACAGAGGGGCAAGATGATTTGCGATTATGGGAGATAGAACCTCTAATGCCTCTTAAAATAAGAATGTACAGATGCGATAAGGAATTTGTTTTAGAACCCCTGAAAGAAATGCTGGAAGTTACTGAAGTTTATGGGTTGCTTGTCATGGACAGAAAAGAAGCAACTATTGGTATGCTTGAAGGAAAGAGAATAGAAGTCCTGCAGAAAATGACTTCTGGAATTCCAAGCAAGATTAGGGCTGGAGGGCAATGTTTAAGTCCAGATACTTTAATAATGAAAGATAATGGGGAGATAATAGAAATAAGTGATTCTCATAATCCCTTAATGATACTATCTGAAAATTTTAATAAAGAAAAGATAGAAGAAACCCCATTAATTGTAAAATGGGAAAACAATAAAGAATTATTTAAAATAATAACATGCTATCCTAAATTTGAAATTAAAGCATCAAAAGACCATTTATTTTTTGTAAGAACTGATAAAGGAATTGAAGAAAAACCAATTTCTGAGATTAATAAAGGAGATTATCTAATAATGCCTGAAAAAATAAATTTAAATTTACAAGACCAAGAAATAAATTTCTATCCAGAGATTAAACAAAATTTTAATATGAAAAATATCAATATTCCAAGATTTATTAATCTTGATATTTCTAGAGTGTTTGGTTATTACTTAGGTGATGGAAGTCACGAAATTGATAGAATTACTTTTTTTGAGCAAAGAAAAGAAGTTGCAGAATATTATCAAAAACTAATTAAGAAGATATTTGGAATAGAATCAGATTTAAGATTTAAAGACTCAAAAAATTACTGGCAATTAAGAGTTTATAGTAGAATAATCTCACAATTGTTTAGATATATTTTTCCTGTTAAGGATAAAACATTAAGTGAGAAAATTCCATCGATTATTTTAAAATCTTCTAATAGGTCTTTAGCATCTTTTATTTCTGGTTTTTTTGATGCAGAAGGGTATGTTGCAAAAACAAGAGTTGCATTAGGAATAAATAATAAAATACTAGCACAACAATTGCAATTTTCTTTATTGAGGTTAGGAGTAATTTCATCTATAAATGAATATGATAATAGAAAAAATCCTTATTCTAATCAAATAAGATACACTTTAGCTATTGATGATATAGGTTCTTTAAAACTATTTCAAAAAAAAATTAATTTTTCTTCAGAGGAAAAAAAGAACAAATTAAAAAATTTTATATCAAAAAGAAGCAATAAAAACAAAGTTAGACAATTAATAATTAATGGAAAAGATGTTGCCAAAATAATAAGAAATTCTGGATTAAATACAAGACAATTTAATTGCCCAGATTTCTTTAATAATAAGAAACAGATAAGTAAAGAGGTTTTTAAAAAGAGAGTTCTAGATAAAATAGAAAATAGTGATTTAAAGAGAAGACTGGAAACTTTCTATAACTCTAATTTAATAATTATTAAAATATCTAAAATTGAATCTCTTGGTATCTCAAAAACTATTGACATAGAGACAAAAAATCATAATTTCCTAGCGAATGGTTTGATTGTACACAATTCATCTCAGCGCTTTCACAGAATAACAGAAGGGCTTACAAAAGAATTTTACAAGAGAATTGCAAATGAGATGAAAAATATATTTTTTGAAAATAAAAAATTAAAAGGGATTATAGTTGGAGGTCCGATACCAACAAAAGACGAATTTATTGATGGACAGTATATGGCAACAAAGTTAAGGGAAAAAGTGATTGGCAAAATTGACATTGGTGGGAGTGACGAATCTGGTTTAAAAGAACTTGTCCAGAAATCACAGGAATTATTAGCAGGACAGGAAATAATTCATGAAAAAAAACTTCTTGAGAAGTTTTTTGATACTTTGGGAAGAAAACCAGAGATGGCAACTTTAAAAGAAGAGACTACAAGAGAGGCTTTAAAAAAAGGGGCTGTTGATATTTTGATTCTTTCAAGAAAAATAGACAAATCTTTAATAGTAGAATTAAAAAAACTAGCAGAAAATATTTCATCTAATGTAGAGATTGTTTCAACAGAAACAGAAGAAGGAGAGCAATTCCAGAATCTTGGGGGGATTGGAGCTATTCTAAGATTCAGAGTGTGAATCTTAGGAACTTTCAAAGCATAGCTTATGTAAGTTTTTGAGGTTTAGGATTTGATTTAATTGTTAGAGATTGATGTGGCTGGCTAATTTAAAATCTTATTAATAATACTTATAAACATCACTTATCTCTCTAATTTATGGGACAAACTGCAACAAGCAGAACAATTGATGAGATTGATGAAGCAAAAGAAAAGGAAAATATGAAAAAAATTGAGGCAATCTTTTTTGTTTCTGGAAGATTTCTGAACATGCAAGACTTGGTGTCTCTTACAGATTTAAACCCTATTATAATCAGAGAGCTGATTGAAAAATTACAGGAAAAATACGAAGGTTCAGACTCTGCAATTGAAATTATAGAAAAAAACAATATGTGGAAAATGGATGTAAAACCAGAATTTTCAGATATTATAAACAGGCTTGCCACAGGAAGTTCTGAATTTTCAAAAGCAGAGCAGGAGACTCTGGCAATAATAGCCTTCAAACAGCCAATAAAACAGTCAGTCATAATTAAAATTCGTGGCAATAAAGCTTATGATCACATAAAAAAATTTTCTGATTTGCAACTCATAAAAAGGAAGAAATCAGGACACACTTATGAAATAAGCTTAAGTGATGACTTTTATGATTATTTCAATGTGAGTGATTCTGAGAATCCCTTGGAAAGTATAGAAAAAATAGAAGGGAAAATCAAAGAAGAAATTAAAAATACTAAAGATTAAATAGTGTGAATCTAACTAAAATGACAAATAAACAAGAAGGTAAATTTTCTCTGGAAGAAATAATTAAACTAGCAAGAAATGTTAATAATTGGGTTAAATATAATCATATCTCGGGATATGGAGGTCATTTTAATCAATCAGTAAGGATTAGAGTAGATAAAAGAGGTATTTTAGGGTTTTTATCTGAAAGATTTATATTATTTGAAATTGAAGCAGAATATGGTGATATTAATTTAGGACATTACCATATTAACAGAAAAAACCATTATAAACATTATCTTGAAACTAAGGAGATTTATGACAAAGCTAAGAAAGAAGATGTGACAGGGGGGGAATAGGATGGAGTTTCTTCCAATAATCTATCTTATATATATGTTTGTTTCTATTTATTTTCTCACTCTCTTTTTGTTATTATATGCTAAAAACAGAAAACAGATGTTTGATTATCCAAAAACCAATAAAAAATATATTGTTTCTGTTTTAGTTCCTACATATAATGAAGAGAAAACAGTTGCAGATACTATAAAAAAAATTTTTGAGATTGATTACCCTATAAAAGAGTTAATAGTTCTTAATGACGGGTCAACTGATAAAACAAAAGAGGTTGTTGAAAAATTGCTAAAGAAATATCCAAAATTAAAATTAGTAAACAAAAAGAATTCTGGAAAAGGTGACTCACTGAATCAAGGGATTAAGATTTCTAAAGGAGAATTAATTGCTGTTGTTGATGCAGATAGTTATCCTGCCAAAGATTCTTTTAAAAAAATGGTCGGGTTTTTTGAAGATGAAACAGTTGGGGCAGTTACATGTGTCTTTATTCCGCGAAATGAAAATAGATTTTTTGAAAAGTTACAAGCAATAGAGTACAATGTAATTGCATTTACAAGAAAACTTTTGGATTATGTTGATGCTATTTATGTAACTCCTGGTCCATTGGCAATGTATAGGGGATCTGCACTGAGAAAGATTGGTGGTTTTGACACAAAAAATATGACTGAGGATATAGAGGCTACGTGGCATCTGACTAAAGCAGGATATCAGAGGAGAATGTGTCTTTCTACTAATGCAACAACAACTGTTCCAACTAAGTTTAAGCCATGGTACAAACAAAGAAGAAGATGGAATATTGGGGGAATGCAATGCATTGCAAAATACAAGAAAGAATTTTTTAAAAAAGGGATGCTTGGTTTTTTTATTCTTCCCTTTTTTATTCTACAACTGTTTTTAGGATTATTAGGTTTAAGTATATTTGTTTATCTCATTACAACAAGAATTATTTCAAACTATATTTTTACAAAATATTCTATAAATGTTGGAACCCCCCTAATAACAATGAATGATCTGCATGTTACTGCTAGTTTTCTTAATTATCTTGGGATTATATTATTTCTTGTAGGGGGGGTATTTTTAGTGCTTGTATTGTTTGTTATTAGAAGAGAATTACTTAAAAAACAAAACTTTTTTAACCTCTTGGTTTATTTACTCATTTATCTGTCAATTTATCCATTTATCATGATTTCTGCAATATATAAATTTATTAAAAGGGACTATAAATGGAGATAAGCATGATAAACAACAAAATTAAAAATTTTGAATTTCCCATTTGCTGGGGGATTTATAAAGCAAATGGTAAATAACCAAAAATATTTTTTCCTGTATGCGCTAATCATAACTCTTGTAGTGTTTAATCTGGGGATTTTTATGGGATATATGCTTGAGTCTTCTAGAATTAATAAAATAAATCAGATGTATATTGGGGCTGAAATTGAGCTCCTGGACCAGAGAATACATCAGGATGCCTTGAATCTTATTGATTTTGAATGCAATTCATTAATTAAGGAAAATATCAAATTTGGGGATAAAATCTTTGAAGAAGCTTTAGTTATTGAAAGATACGAGAAAGCAAACAGGATTAATCAGGAGATTTTAGTTCAACATAAAAAATATGATCTTTTGAGAACCTTGTTTTGGCTTAATAGTATTGAGATAAAAAACAAGTGTGATTCTGACTATCATAATCTTGTTTATATTTATCAGTATAATGAGCCATCTATAAGTCAAAAAGCAAAACAAAAGTTTTTTTCTAATTTATTATTGGAAATAAAGGACAAGAAAGGGAATAGTGTCATGCTAATTCCTATAGCAGGAGATAATAATATAACCTCAATTAACTTGATTCTTGATAAATATAATATAACAGAATTTCCAGTGATATTAATTGATGAAAAGACAATAATCACAGATGTAGAGAGTGTAGAAGATGTTGAGAATCATCTAAATTAATTCTTAGCTTTTTTATCACACAAATTAATTCTTAGCTTTTTTATCACACAAATCTTAAAAAACTATATTCATATTGTTTTTTTATGGAATGCTTCAAATGCAGTGTTTCTAGTACCAAAACAAGATTATTTGATGTAATTTCTAGCGAGGGAGTAGTGAAAATCTGTGAGAAATGCCTTGAAGAAGAGGATTTGCCTGTTATTAGAAGACCTACAACATTTCAACTTAAAGAAGCTGAGAGAAAGCCAACAGTTTATGAAAGATTATCCAAAGCTGCAGGCATTAAACCAGAAGAAAGGAGAATACCTAAAAAAGAAGAGGAATTAATAAAAAAACAAGAAATCACTCTTAGAGAAATTATAGACAGAAACTATAAAGCCAAATATCATGAAAAGCCAAAGCCAAGGAGTGATTTAGTTGACAATTTTCACTGGATTATTATGATGGCGAGAAGAGAAAAAAAAATAACAGCAAAACAGCTTGCAGAGGCAATTTCTGAATCAGAAGCTGCAATAAAAATGGCTGAGCAAGGAATTCTTCCTGAAGATGAATACAAGATTGTAAACAAACTTGAAGCATATCTTAGAATAAAAATATTAAAGAAAAATACTGGTGAAAGAGTTGATGAGATGGTGATTAGAGAAAGGCCAAAAAATATTAATTTTGACACAGAAACCTCAAGAATCCTCACAATTGCAGATTTGAAAATGCTCAAGAAAGAAAAAGAATCCAGGACTTTTAAAAAACCTAAAGAGACATATGATGAAGAGCCAGAGTTCATAGAAATAGAAGAAGATGAAGAAAATAAAGAGGATAATTCAGATAAAGAACTCTCAGATAATGATATTGAGGATATAATTTTCGGAAAAAAACCTTAGAAAATTAAACTTGGCCAGTTTCAATGAAACGTTTCATCAATTTTTCTATTATAACCTGCTGGGCAAAACCTCTTTTACTGCACGACTTGGCAAACTCATCATATATCTTTCTATCAATATTATAATCAACTCTCATTTTTTGAGGATTTGGTGGTGTTGCTGCCATAAATAAGTTAAATAAAAGATGTTTATAAATTTATTCGATTAATAATCAAACAAAACCGAAGATTTTATAAACCAAATTAATGATTTCTTTACATGGAGCTTAATATTATCAAGGAATCAAAGGATGAAATTGAAGTAGAAATTGGAAGCCTGACAGTAGTTGAGGTGTTAAGGGTTTATTTAAACAAAGATTCTTCAGTTAGTTTTGTAGCATGGAAAAGAAGGCATCCAACAGAAAATCCAATTCTTTCTGTTAAAACAAAAGGAAAATCAGCAAAAAAAGCAATATATGATGCTGTTTCTTCAATTATCAAAAACCTTGATAAGATTGAAACTGATTTTAAAAAGATTAAGTAATATATTAACAAAAAAATTGTGCTACTATCGTAGTGTTATGTTATTAATTGTTAACTCTGAAAGGCTCATTATGTGTTAGTGTTTGTTAATTTTAACAGTTTTTTATTTTTATCCCAATTCAATAATCTTTAAATTGATATTTGGAAAAAATGTTAAGTTTGATATTGGACTTAACATATATAAATATATAAATCCTTATTATTATTATTATTATTATTATTATTATTAATCAAGAAAATGAAAAGAGGAATAAAAAGAGGCAGTGCACTGTTGGTTT
>Ga0209542_10014556_pt1 | contig 13372 bp, 10 predicted proteins | sample RifCSPhighO2_01_FD_184028 | JGI IMG/M metagenome (GOLD analysis project Ga0209542, IMG submission 184028) | Soil microbial communities from Rifle, Colorado - Rifle CSP2_plank highO2_0.1 (SPAdes) (version 2) | ecosystem: Environmental > Terrestrial > Deep subsurface > Rock core/Sediment ... | reverse complement strand
CGTTTCCTTTATTTTTTCCGTGCTTATGGCAATCGGCATTGCGGCAAATCACGGCGCGATTGGAGATGTCGTCAATGTTTTATTTATCGTAAGCGCCGCGCTTTTTGGAATAATGGCAATTCTGCATTTCAGCAACCCGCAATTGCCTTTTATCGGCCGTTTGTTTATTGATTTTAAAGACGCTTTCTTTTCCATTCCGCAGGCGATTTATCCGTCGCTTGATAAAAAAAGCATTTTGATTTTTAATTGGCGGGATACTCGGCACATTTTGGCCGGAGGCGCTGAAAATTATGTTTATGAGCTGGCCAAGCATTGGACTTATGTCGGCCATAATGTGACAGTATTCTGCGGCAATGACGGCCGAAGCCCGCGCCAAGAAATTATTGATGGAGTGCGGATTATCCGGCGCGGCGGATTTTACTTTGTTTATTTTTGGGCCTTCCTTTATTATTGGCTGCAATTCCGGGGAAAATACGATGTGATTATTGATTCGCAAAACGGCGTCCCCTTTTTCACGCCGCTGTACGCCAAAGAGCCGATTTATTCCTTGATGCACCATGTCCACCAGAAAGTATTTTGGCATTCTCTGCCCAAGCATCTGGCGTTCATAGCCAGTACTCTGGAAAAACATATAATGCCCCTAGCTTATCGCAACACTAAATTCATCACCGTTTCCGAATCAAGCAAACAAGCAATGAAAGATTTGGGCTTGGGGCGGGCCGGAATTGAAATCGTTTATCCGGGCATTGATTTGGCAGGTCTTGTCCCGGGCGATAAAAGCAAAACTCCCACCGTGCTTTATTTAGGAAGGCTTAAAGCCTATAAATCAATTGCTGTGCTTATTCGGGCGTTTGCCTCGGTGGCCGCGGCTATGCCCAGCGCTCGGCTCATTATCGCCGGATCCGGAGAAGAAGAAATTCATTTGAAAAACTTGACGCGCGATTTGACGCTCGGCAGCCAAATAGAATTTTTAGGAAAAGTGTCCGAAGTTGATAAAATCAATCTTTTGCAAAAGGCCTGGGTCTTTGTCAATCCTTCGCTGATGGAAGGCTGGGGCATCACCACTCTTGAGGCCAACGCTTGCGGCACGCCGGTAATCGCTTCGGATGTTCCGGGGCTGCGCGATTCGGTCAAAAATTCCAATACCGGATATCTCGTGCCTTACGGCGAGACCGAGGAGCTCTCCAATAAAATCATTGAACTTCTCCGCGATCAAGGAAAAAGAGAACAAATGTCCCGGCAAGCCTGCGATTGGGCCAAGCAATTTGACTGGGAAAAATCAAGCGAGCAATTTTTATCGGCAATTATTGAATAATAAATTTATGGAAAATTCTGCAAAACTCAAAGGGATTATACTTGCGGGGGGCCAAGGAACGAGACTTTATCCCCTAACTAAATCAATCAGTAAAGCATTTTTACCGGTAGGCGGCAAACCTATGATTTTATACGCGCTCATACAATTAGTAGATGCGGGTATAAAAGATATTATCGTAATAATTCAATCCAATTGTATTGCTCAATGCAAGGAAATTCTGCGCGACGGGAAACATCTTGGAATAAATAATATTCAATATGTTCCGCATCCTCTGGAAAGTAAGGGTATGGCTCACGCCATACAGTTGGCGGAGCCGTTTATTCGCGAGGGTGAAAAAATTGTTTCAACTTGCGCTGATGTAATTATAGAGAATGGCATCAAAGACGCGGTTAATGATTTTATTTCGCAATCAAAAGGAGCGAGAATAGCGGCATTTGAAATGAAAGATACTGCCGGATTCGGTTTTTTGGAATATGAAAAAGACATAATTACCAATTATCCCCCCAAGGATAAATACCGGCATGAACGCGGCATTGTGGAATCAGGCACCTATATGTTTCATTTTGATGTATTTGATAAAATCAAGAAAATGCCGATTCCCAAAAAAAAGGAATCGGATATAAGAGATTTGTTTAATTATTACATTAAAACGGGTAACCTTTATTTTAGCGTAGTGGACGGATGGTGGTCTGATATCGGAAACAGCCTGGAAGAATATGAGAACGCCAACAAAAGATATGAAAGAAAATAATAAATATCAAATAATTATTTTGGGAGCGGGAATGGCCGGTTTAAGCGCGGGTATTACCCTTAAACGGGCCGGTTTTAATACTCTTATTTTGGAAAAGGAAAAATATCCAGGAGGTCTTTTTTCTTCTTCCGCCGCGGGGGGATGCGATTTTGATTTCGGCCCGAAAATTCTTCTACTTGATAAGTCGCCTCATAAAGAAGAAATTTTATCTTATCTGAAAGGAAATTTTGAAAATTACCCGGTGGATGAAAGCGTCTATCTTTCTAAATACGGTCTCCTGCCGTTTCCGCTCCAAAGACATCTTATCGCTTTGCCTGACGAAGAGAGAGAAAGAATAATAGAAAGTTTAAAGCGATCTCAAAGTCATCCGAAAGACTCACACAGCTTTGAGGATTGGCTTATCAATAATTACGGCGAATATTTTGCTAAAGAAATTCTTATACCCTACGAAGAAAAAAAGTGGCAAATCAGCCTTAATAAAATGGATTACCGCTGGGCGCTAAAAAGACCGGTGCGCGTCAATTTGAGCGAGGTTTTAAGAGGATCTAAAGAGCGTCTACCGCCCGATCGATCCTACTATTACCCCAAAAAGGGCAATATTTCCGAGCTCACCAAAACTATGGCGAAAGAAGCCGGTGAAATAATCTTCAATCAAGAAATAACTTCGATTGAGCCGGATAAAAAAAGGATCATTTCCAAGGGCGGAGAGTATTACTATGACTATCTCATTTCCACAATTCCCATTGACTATATTGTTAATTCAACGGAACCTATTTCGAAAGAAATAAAAAAAGAAAGCGCTTCAAAACTCAAGCATTTAAGCATCGCCGTGTTTAATTTGGTGTTTAAGGGCAATTTTAATTTGAAAGGGACGGCTATCTATTTTCCGGAAAGAGAGTTTATTTTTCGCCGGGTTTCGGTTTTAGAAAATTTGTGTCCCGCTTTAAAAAGAAAGGGCGAGACTCCCATATCAGTTGAGGTTTCTCTGAGTCCCGACAAAAAAATTGATATGGATCGGCTTTACAAAACGATCCTGGCGGATCTTAAAAAAATTGGCCAGTTCTCAGAAATGGGAGATCCGATCTATTCTGACATATTAAAGGTTGGCTTCGCTTACCCTCTTCAAGTGAGAGGACATTATAATCATATTGCGAATATTCACAGATATTATGCTTTGCGCGATATCTATCATTGCGGCCGAGGCGGAAGTTTTGAATATTACAACGGAGATGAAGCCTACAAACATGGCGTTGAGACGGCCTTAAAAATGATCAAGAGAATAAATTATAAGAACAATATGCTAAAGAAATTAACTTTGACTGTCGGTTTGCCTTCCTATAAAAGCGGGCCGTCCATTATTGAAACGGTTAAGAGCATTAGAGCGTCCGAAGGAGTCGATGATTTTAAAATAATGATCTCCGTCGATGGCCCCACAATGGACAAAGAGATTGAGCAAAAATTGCTGGAAGTGGAGGGCGTGAAAATAATTCATAATCAAGAAAGGCAAGGTCAGACCGCCCGCAATAAACAGATTGCCGAACTCACCGAGACAGACTTGCTAATTATGACTCAAGATGATGTGAGATTTAAACCGGATGCGATAAAAAAAATAGTTAAGGCGTTTCAAGATGATTTTGAATTAACAATGGCGGCGCCTAAAATAGAGCCGCTCCCGCCTGAAACTTTTTTTGAAAAAATTATTCACACCGGAACAAGGATTGTTTATCGAGTCACAAAAAAATGGAACAAAGGGGATAATTATCTAGCATCAATAGGAAGATGTCTTGCTTATAGAACAGAAATGGTGAAAGGATTTGAGGTAGATGATAAAATAATCAATTGCGACGCTTATTATTATTTTGAAAATAAAAGATTGGCCGGCAACTTCAGATATCTTGATAATGCTATCGCTTATTACCGGTCTCCCCAAAATATGGCGGATCACCTCAAGCAAGTGAGAAAATTCGTGGTTTCCGAAAAAGAATTGACCAAATACACGATAATGGATCTAAATAACGAATATCGCATGCCGCGCGTTGCTTTTCTTAAAGTGTTATTTTTAGAATTTCTTATTCATCCGATTTTAAGCATTTCATATGCAGTTGTTTCTATATACGCCAGAACCCAATCAAAAAAATTCTATAAAGAGGTAACCCGTTTTTGGGAAGTGGACGCGTCTACAAAAAAATTATGAATTATAAAAAAACAGTGACAATAGGCATACCGGCGCATAATGAAGAAGCGAATATAAAAAATTTGCTAAACGCTATTTTGGCGCAAAAACAGGAAAATTTTACATTGGAAAAGATTATCGTTATTTGTGATGGATGTACTGACGCAACAGAAGAAAAAGTCAAAGAATTTTCAAAAAATCATTCGGTGGTGGAAATTGCGGCAGATGGGCAGCGAAAGGGAAAAGCCCAAAGACTCAATGAGTTATATCGCGCCAATGCAAGCGATATTATTGTTACTCTTGATGCGGATATCATTTTAGCCGCGGCTGATACGATAGGCGAGTTGATTAAAAAAATAAGCGATGAATATGTTGTCGCGGGTGCTAATTTCCAACCGTTTAAAGGCAAAACGATATTTGAGAAATTTATAAATGCCGGAGATGCTTTATGGTATGAGATAAGAAAAAACATCAGGGGCGGCGACAGTGTCTACAATAGCGCCGGTTGCGCCGTAGCGCTAGAGAAATATTTTGCAAAATCTATTTTCTACCCCAAAGACACTATTTCTGATCAAGTTTATTTGTATCTTTCGGTTAAATCAAAAGGTGAAAATTTCTTTTTTTCTGAAAAAGCCGTGGTTTTATACCGAAATCCAAGCTCACTGAGAGATTTTTTATCAATGAATTCTCGTTCTCAATTTGGCAGGCAAGTTGCGGGAAAATATTTTGGCGATCTTTCAAGCAATGAATACAGACTCAATAATGTTAACAAGAAAGGGATTTTATTAAAGATGTTTACGACAAAGCCATTTTACACTTTTTTGGGCGCAATATCTTTATTCGCGCTTAAATTTATTCCAGTCGCAGAAAAGAAAATTTATAAAGATGGTCTTTGGGATACGCTAAAATCCACGAAAAACATTTAATATGAAAAAGGAAATCTTATTTTTTATAAAGAGAAATATCCTTTCGGGACTCTATCAGATTGGCCGATTGTTTGGTTTGAATAAAAACGCCGTCAGCATTTTATGTTATCACGGCATTTCCGAGAATTCGGAAAAACATTCCATAAACAGAAGAGACTTTAAAAGCCAAATTAAGAAAATTTTCAAGCATGCCAAATTTATAAGCATGGATGAAGCTGTCGGCATATTGGACGGAATGGAAATAAACAGTCCGGCTGTCGTTTTAACCTTTGACGATGGATTTGCAAATCTTATAGATATTATGCCTATTATCAGAAAATATAATATCAAGCCGGCCGTGTTCGTTTTATCCGAGCCGGAATATGCGGACGGAACAGAGTTAAATAACCAAGAAAAACTCCTGACCGTTGAAGATATTAAAAATCTGCGCGATAACGGCTGGACAATAGGATGCCATAGCGCAACCCACGCGGATTTATCCGCCTTAAATCAAGCGGAATTAAAAAAACAAATTATTGCCTCTAAATTTCATCTTGAACGCAAACTGGGATTCAAAATAGATTATTTTGCGTATCCGAAAGGATCCTTTAATGAAAACATAATTAATGTCGTTAAAGAGGGAAACTATAAAGCGGCTTTTTCCATTTTACCCGGATGCATAACGAAAAAATCAAATAGATGGATTATGCCAAGAACAGTAATTGATAATTCGCATCACATTGATGATTTCCCGGCTGTTTATAGCCCGACTAGTTTTTTTATAAGAAAAATTACTAACCGTTTTAAAATTTGGGATAAATTTTTTAATGTTTAATTTATGAATAATAAAAAAACAGTGACAATAGGCATACCGGCTCATAATGAAGAGAAAAATATAGCGAAGCTATTGGATTGTATTCTTGGGCAAAAAAAAGATCTTTATAGGCTGGAAAGATTAATTGTCGCCTGCGATGGATGCACGGACAATACTGCTGAAATTGTAAAAAGCTATATGGAAAGATATGATTTGGTTGAGATAATTGATGATGGCAGAAGATTAGGACAAGCGGGACGGCTAAACGAATTTTATAAAATCAATACAAGCGATATTTTTATTACATTTGATGCCGATGTTGTTCTGGGAAGCGATTTCGTTATTGATGAAATCGTCAAATCATTCACTAGGCCGAATATCGGGCTGGTAGGCGGCTGCGATGCGCCGGCGACGCCTCAAAATTTTCTGGAAAAGATAGCCGTGGCCTGGGTAAATGCTTGGGACGAGGCTAGGCATGGATTCAACTACGGAGACACGGTTCACAATCACCATGGTTGCGTGTCAGCCATTAGCGGAAGGATTACAAATAAGGTGGAAATTCCCCTCAATATCATTGCGAATGATCAGTTTCTTTATCATATGGTAAAAAAGCTGGGATACAATTTCCGCTTTGCTAAAAATGCGGTCGTATATTACAAGGTGCCTGATAATTTCAAAGATTATTTTATCCAATCAGTGAGGTTTATCACTATTAAAGACAGAATTTTTGAATTTTTTGGCAATGAGATAGAGAAAGAATATCACATACCATCCAAAATTAAGCACAAAGCTTTAATCAAGGTTTTTTTTAAAAAACCATTTTCTTTGATCGCCGGCATATTTTTGCAAATGATTATCAGAGTGGTCAAAAATAGATTCAAAGAAGAATATAAAAATGGCGTATGGAAGACTGCCGAATCATCAAAATGGAATCAATCCTATGAAATCATCAAACATTAAAATATCGGTAGGCATACCGGCGCATAATGAGGAAGAAAATATTGCGCCGCTTATTGAAGCGTTGAAAACGCAGATAATAACGCGCGGCCAAATCGCCGAGATTATTGTAATTTCCGATGGAAGTGCCGACCGCACCGCGGAGTGCGTGCGCTCGGTGACTGATGAGCGCGTCCGGCTCGTCGTCTGGGAGCGCCGCGAGGGTCTCAACCGCGCGCAAAATAAAATTGTTTCGGAAGCAAAAGGCGATATCCTTATCATCTTAAATGCGGATGTTTTGCCGGCGAACGATGTGTTCATACAAGAAATTATCGCGCCTATACTCAATGACGCTCGCGTAGGACTTGTAAGCGCTGACATGATAGCCGCCAAACCATTAGGCGTGTTTGAAAAAACAATCGCAAACAGCTATGCTTTTAAGAATAGAATATATAAAGCATTGCGCGATCAAGATAATATTTACCTTTGCCACGGGCAGGCTCGGGCTTTTTCCCGCGCTTTTTATGCGCAGATGCATTGGTCGGATGAATTTCCCGAGGACGCGTACTCGTACATTATGTGCCTGAGGAAAGGATTTGCATTTCGCTTTGCTCCCGGCGCGCAGATATTGTTTCGCTGTCCTCAAAATCTGTCTGATCATTTACGGCAAAGCGGGCGTTTTATTGATGGAAAAGAGAGGTTGATGCAGAGTTTTTCCGCATCGTCCATTCGCCCGTATTATCATATTCCTTTGCCGCTTTTTTTTAGTGAACTTGGAAAAGCGTTGGTTAGGCATCCACTCCTCACGGTAGCATATTTATTTATTACGGCATTTGTGCGTATGAGCGGATGGCGGCCGTCCCATGCTTCGCGATATGAAATTTCCAAATCATCAAAAAAGATTTTAGTATGAAAAATTTTTCTGTCACCGTAGCGATAAGCGCGCTGAATGAGGCGCATAATATTACCGCCTTTTTGCGGTCTGTGCTCTTGCAAAAAGAAGAGGGATTTGTGCTGGAAAAAATTTTAATAATTTCCGACGGTTCAACTGATCAGACTGCGAAGCTGGCAAGAAATTTTAATTCTGATAAAATTGAAGTTAGGGAATACGGTGAACGGATGGGAAAATCATCGCGGCTTAATGAAATTTATAAAGATCTGCAAAGCGATATTCTCGTCCAATCGGACGCGGATGTGGTTTTGGAGCATCCATTAGTGATTCGCGATATTATTTTACCCATAATCTTAGACCAAAAAGCAGGAATGTGCGGCGGCCATCCAAGGCCTGTACCGGCAAAAACATTTACGGAAAAAGCGGTCAATTGCACATTTGCCGCGTATGAACCGTTTCGTTCGCTCGTTCGCGGCGGCGATAATGTTTTTTCGGCCGACGGCCGCCTTTTGGCGTTTCGCCGCGAGTTTATAAAGCAGGTCTATGTTCCGGAAGATATGATTGCCAATGACGCGTTTGCTTATTTCTCTTGCCTTGACAAAGGGTTTGCATACCGATATGTTAAAACCGCGGTGGTTTTATTTCGTTCTCCTCAAACATTTGCCGAGCAAGTCAAACAAAATACGCGATTTGAAGCGGCGCCGGCGCGTATGAACAAATATTTCCCAGCGGAACTTGTAAAGCGAGAATACCATATTCCTTTCAATATTTTTTTAAAAAACGCCTTAAAACAAATCGTGCGCCATCCGATTTTATGCGGGTACATTTTTTTAATCAATGCGTACTGCCGGTTTCGCGCTTTTTTTATGGAAAAACGCCTTACGGCTAAATGGCAAATGGCGCATACGACAAAGCATCTAGATTAATTAATATGAAAAAACAAATTATATTGACAGTTTTAATTTTTCTTTTCTGCGCTCTGATTCTTGCGCTCGGATTGCGCGGTATTCCCGGAAATCCGACGGCGGAAGAATTAAATTCGCCCCGATGGGTAACAACCGGTCCTTTTGAACTGTCTAATGAACGAGGTCGTTTTGCCCTTTTATATTCGGTTTTAGAAAATCATTCGTTTCAATTTGCTTTGCCGCTCGCGCGGTTTGCCACGCCCGATCTAGCGCTCTCTCCTGACAGCCAATATGTGTCGCTCTTTGCTCCGGCTGTATCATTCATAGCAATACCCGGCTATATTATAGGAAAATATTTTGGCGCGTCGCAGGTAGGCGCTTTTGCCGTGATTGCGCTTTTCGCCATTTTCAATGTTTTTTTAATTCGCGCCATTGCCATCCGGATGGGTGCCGGCAAAATAGCCGCCGCGATCGGCGCTCTGGTATTTCTTTTCGCCACACCGGCATTTGCTTACGCGGTCACGCTTTATCAACATCATATTTCCCTGTTTATAATTTTATTAAGCGTCTATATTCTGATGCGCTGGAATAATTTTTGGTCCCTCTCCGCCGTCTGGTTTCTTTTGGCGCTGTCTGCGGCCGTGGATAATCCCAATGTCATTTTTATGGCGCCGATAGGTCTTTATGCCGCGGCTAAAATGTTTGTCATCAATAAAGAGCCGGCAAAAATAATTGTCCGTTTTAGAAAAAAAGCGCTTATCGCGCTTATCGGCGCTCTGGTGCCGGTTATTCTTTTCCTTTGGTTTAACCAAGCGTCGCATGGCAATCCTCTGAAGCTTTCAGGCACGCTTCCGCGAGTGTTGACGATTGACGAGTCAGGAAAACCCGCTCAAAAACCACTTAACTTGAGTCAAGAAAAAAATCCCGCAAATCAAGATACTAAAAAAAGCGCTATTGGTTTTTTTCAAACCCGCAATCTTCTCAACGGTTTTTATATTCATATTTTTAGTCCGGATCGCGGAATTATTTTTTACGCGCCCGTCATACTCTTGGGTCTTTTGGGATTCTTGTTTTTACTGTCGGCCAATAAAACGGCCGGCAATATTCTGATTACCGTCGGCGGAGCCGTATTTTTACTTTATTCAATGTGGGGCGATCCATGGGGCGGCTGGGCTTTCGGCTCGCGCTATATGATTCCGCTTTACGCGATTCTGGCAATTGGCCTAAGCTTTGCCATCGCGCGCTGGAAAAAGAATTACCTTTTTATTGTAATCTTTCTCCCGCTTCTCGCCTATTCCGTATGGGTAAATGCCCTGGGCGCTATTACCTCCAGCCGCAATCCGCCACAAGCGGAAGTGCTAGAGCTGGAAAAACTTTCCGGCCACGAAGAAAAATACACTTTTGCCCGCAATCTGCAGTATTTGGACGGTAATGATTCAAAGTCTTTTGTTTTTCAGCAATATGGAAAAAATATTATGAACGCGCGGCAATACCACTGGATATTGACTGTTATAATTTTTGCCTGCCTGCTTGGCCTTTTTGCTTGGTATGCGCTTGTGAAACGCAAGGGTTCATCCTTATAATACCGCTGCTATGATGCAATTTTCCATTCCCCGATCATCGCTTAAGAAATACCAAACCTGGCTTGAAAAATACGGCCTGATAATTGTCATTGCCGTTCTTTCCGTTGTTTCCATTGTTTCTTTTGTCGTATATTTTCAAAACGGCTTGGGACTGGCGTACAATGACGCGCGCTCGCATTTGGATATCGGCCGCCGCGTGGTGGAAGGACTGAAGCCCGGCTTGGCCCAATTGGGAAGCGTCTGGCTGCCCCTGCCCCATCTTCTGATGATCCTGACTATTTGGAATGATTTTATGTGGCATTCGGGGCTGGCCGGAGCAATTGTTTCAATGATCAGTTTTGCGGCCACCGGAGCGCTTATTTATTTATTTTTAAAACATCTGGAAATAGGAATTTTTGGAAGATTTTTAGGCGTTGTAATATTTGCCGCCAATATCAATGTTTTGTATTTGCAGTCCACGGCTATGACCGAGCTTCTGCTTTTGGCCACAATGACGGCCGGGGTTTATTATTTATTAAGATGGTACAAAGAAGACAATACGCTTTTTCTGATAAAGGCCGCTTTCTGGATTATGCTTTCCACTTTGGTGCGGTATGACGGGTGGTTTTTGCTGGCTTTTTCCGGAGCGATTATCACGCTTTATGTCTGGAAGAAAAAAGGCTTTAAAACCACCGAGGGTATTGTCATTCTTTTCTGCACTTTGGCCGGATTTGGCGTATTTTTATGGCTGCTATGGAATCAGCTCATTTTCAAGGACGCTCTTTATTTCGCATTCGGGCCGTACTCGGCGCGTTCCCAGCAGATTCAATTGGAGCAGGCCGGAGTCCTGGCCACCAAGGGTGATTGGTTTATCTCATTAAAAATTTATTTTTACGCCTTGGCGTATAATTCCGGCGCTTTTACATTATTGCTGGGCACTATCGGGATGATTATGCTGTGGCTGGATAAAAAAGTGAAGCCGGCCATGCGCTGGGCATCAGTAGTTTTGATCGCTCCGTTTTTATTCAATGTCTTAGCGCTGTATCTTGGGCATTCCGTGCTATTCATCCAGGGCCTTTCGGGCGACACATGGTTTAACGCCCGCTACGGCGTTATGCTTATGCCGTCCTTAGCGATTTTTATCGGCTATCTTGTTCAGAGAGTGCGTCCGATGCGATTGGTGATTGTCGGACTTTTGGCTTTCACGATTTTTTTCTCTTTCTCAAGCCATGACGCGGTAACAATTGACGATGCGCGCGTCGGCTCCAGCCAAAAAAATGTGAGCGAAGTTTCGGGCTGGCTGGCTAAAAACGCTAAATATGAAAAAGGATTTATTTTAATTTCCGCCGCTTCTCATGATGCCATTATTTTTTCTTCCGGCCTCCCGATGAAAAAATTCATCCACGAAGGCACGGGCGCGTATTGGGAAAGCGCGACTGCTAATCCGGACAAATTGGCGCGTTGGATTATTATGCGCACTTATTCGGAAGACGATTCAGTCTACCGGCTGACCAAAGACACCCTGGGAATCAAGCGATACAATCTGGTTGCTTCTTATCCGTTTGCTGATATTTACCAACTCAATGATCAGTTTCTTCCCGATCTCATCACCGATCAGATTTATTATAAATAGGATTTGTTCTTGAAATTTAATCGGTTTGTGGGAGTAATTTTTGTATGTTAAGATAGACAATATGACTATTTGCCAAAATTTCCGAATAACCAAACCATACTGCCTGATGATTACAGCCATTGCCGCTATCGCCGCGATCTTGATTTTTGCCGACTCAATTCCGCCGACGCTGGCTTCGCAAACAATAATTAAAAATCCCCGTTTTTGGGAAGTTCAGTCAATAGACACGATGAAGTATTCCCGGGATTTGAGCCGGGAAAAATTGAAAGACCCGTCTTTTGATGTTGTAATTGACAAGCAGGTAAAAGCCATTGCCGAGACCGGCGCCACCCATGTCGCCATCAGTACGCCTTATGATGAAGAATTTTTGCCGATTTTGAAACGCTGGGCCTCGGCCGCGAGAAATTATAATCTGAAAATTTGGTTCAGGGGGAATTGGTCCGGCTGGGAAAAATGGTTTGATTACAAATCAATCAGCCGCGAAGAGCACATTAAAAAAACCAAAGAATTCATAATCGCCAATAAAGACCTTTTTGAGGACGGCGACATATTTTCCGCCTGTCCGGAATGCGAAAATGGCGGGCCGGGCGATCCGCGCCGCTCCGGCGATGCGGAGGGCTTTAAATCTTTTTTAATCAGCGAGTACGCGGCCACTAAAAAAGCGTTTGTGGAAATCGGCCGATCTGTCGCTTCAAATTATCATCCGATGAACGGCGATATGGCGAGGCTCATAATGGACAAGGAAACTACGACCGCGCTCGGAGGAATCGTCGCCATAGATCATTATGTGAAAGATCCGGAAAAATTGATTCAGGACATCAAAGATTTGCACCGGCAAAGCGGCGGCAAGGTGGTTTTGGCCGAATTCGGCGCTCCCATTCCGGATATTCACGGAAAAATTTCAGACGCGGATCAAGCCAAATGGCTGGAGAGCCTGCTGGAAAAGAGCATAGAACTTCCCGAGCTTATCGGTCTTAATTATTGGGTTAATGTGGGCGGAACGACAGAATTGTGGTCTAAAGACGGAGAAGCCAAACCGGCGGTTTCAATCCTGACTAAATTTTATAATCCGGAAATATTATCCGGCACAATAAGAAATGAATTGGGCAAACCGATCGCCGGCGCCGCCGTATTGTTCCATTCTAAAAAAGCCCAGACGGACGAAGCAGGAGTTTTCCAATTTCCTAAAATTTCCAGTCAATACGAATCACTCAATATCAGCGCCGATGGATATATCGATCAAACCATTAAAACGGAAAAATGGAATAATGGCAATATTGTTATTCTTATAAAAAATATGCCGACTTTTTGGTTTCGCATCCTTAGATTTTTTCACAATCTTTTTGGACGGTAAGGCCTCGCATTTAGTCATCTAAAAATCCAACCATAATCAATACGATTGGGACATATATTTTTTAACTTTGCTTAATTTGCGTTTTTTTAATTTTTTCAATCTTTTCATCAATCGCCTTCCTCAATTGTACCG
>Ga0209542_10014555_pt1 | contig 13375 bp, 11 predicted proteins | sample RifCSPhighO2_01_FD_184028 | JGI IMG/M metagenome (GOLD analysis project Ga0209542, IMG submission 184028) | Soil microbial communities from Rifle, Colorado - Rifle CSP2_plank highO2_0.1 (SPAdes) (version 2) | ecosystem: Environmental > Terrestrial > Deep subsurface > Rock core/Sediment ... | reverse complement strand
CTCCGGCTCCCAACTCGTTAGTGCCTGCAACGTGTGGTCCACCGCAAAATTCTAGCGAAAAGTCACCGATTTTATACACTCTCACTTTGTCGCCATATTTCTCTTCAAAAAGGCCGAGGGCCCCTCGCTTCTCCGCCTCCTCAATTGGCAAATCTTCATATGAGACTGCTAGAGCGCGTTTAATCTGCTTGTTTACAAGGTCCTCTACCTTCTTCTTCTCTTCATCTGTCATCTTGGAGGGGTGGGAGAAGTCGAAACGCAGACGCTCGGGAGTGATGTTGCTCCCTTTTTGGAATACGTGTTTACCTAGCACCTCACGCAAGGCCTGTTGAAGTAAGTGTGTGGCGGTGTGGTACTTCACACTCATGTCGCTTGTGTCGGCAAGGCCGCCTTTAAACTTACCTTCGCTACCAGAACGGGAAAGAGCTTGGTGCTCGCTCATCTTCTTCTTAAATTCACTCTCGTTTAACTTTTCACCTAGTTCAGCCGCGAGTTCGGCCGAGAGCTCAAAGGGGAAACCGTAAGTGGTAAACAAGACGAAGGCGTCGCGTTCACCCTTCTCAAACTTGTGCAAACCACGCTTAAGCGTATCGCGGAACTTTGCTTCCTCTTCGGCAAGAGTATGAGCAATATCGGTCCACAACTTTTCGCTATAGCCGAAAACTTCGCGATACATAGCGAAAGCCTCACCACTTTGGCCGTAGAGTGAGCCGGCTCCAATACCTAACTTATCAACATGCCGCACGGACCGGCGAATCAATCTGCGCAACACGTAACCCTGCTCGCTGTTGGCCGGACGCACCCCGTCAGCTATAAGCATAATGGCTGCCCGGGTGTGATCAGCTACAATCCTGAATGACTTGATATATTCTGGATTCAAATACTCCTTGCGTGAAAGCTTTTCCAGGCGCCTGACGAAACTAGCAAAAACATCGAGCTTGAAAACATCCGGGTCATTATTCGCCGCGGCTGTTATACGCTCCAAGCCACCGCCGAAATCCACATTCTTGCGCGGAAGCAAACTAAACTTACCTTCACCGGTTTTCTTATACGTCATAAAGACGTTGTTGCCTATCTCCATATAGCGTCCACAATCACAGTTGGGGTGACAAAGCCTGCCGTACTTAGTGTCGTGAGCAATCTCGCTAAACTCATAGAACATCTCCGTGTCCGGCCCACCCGGCTCGCCCACAGGCATCTTGTCTGGCACACCCGCTCTGCTCCACCAATTCTTTTTCGCGTTGTAGTAGAAGATACGGCCGCCTTGCATGCCTTTCTTCGCTCCGTCCTCTTCGCTCCCGATTTCCACAACCTTGGCGTCAATACCTTTTGTTTTGTAAATCTTTTGCCACAACTCGGCAGATTCAGCATCTTTAGGCAACTTATTCTTCTCGTCGCCTGCAAATACAGTGACGTAAAACTTTTCGGGGTTTATCTTGATTTCATTGAAAAGAAACTCGGCCATCCAAGCAATCTGTTCCTTACGAAAGTAATCTCCAAAGCTCCAATTACCAAGCATCTCAAAGAAGGTTGTGTGCCGGTTATCCCCCACCTCCTCAATATCTTCGGTACGAAAACTCTTTTGTGAATCGGCGATGCGAGTACCTTGAGGATGCTTCTCCCCCAGTAAGTAAGGAATCATAGGCTGCATACCCGAACCCGTAAACAAAGTGGTTTGATCCCCCTCGGGCACCAAATTAGCCGAAGGCACGATAAAGTGCCCCCGAACCTTCATGAAATCTAAGTATCTTTTGCGCACCTCTCCTACTGTCATATCTACCATTTTAGCACAAAAACGAGAGCGCCGGGCGGGCCAAAATAATGGCCCTACCCGGACTTGTTCAAGCCCACTTATTCGCCCCCCACACCACACAGCAAAGACATCATCGTCCACTCTGGCTGAAGCTTGGCACCCAACCGCTCGTAGAACCCAATGGCGGCGGCGTTGCTTGCGAGCACCTGCCAATCAATCCGCGCGGCCCCAAACCGCCTTGCCTCCTCGATGACCTCCGTCATCAGACTGATACCGATTCCGTTGCCACGATACTCGGTACGCACATAGAGGTCCTCGAGCCGAAGGGTTACATGCCCCTCCCAGGTCGAGAAACCTGGGTATACGAGGGCGAATCCCGCCGGATGTCCCTGCGCCTCGAGCTCCGCGATCAAGGCAAAGAAATACGGCCGCCACCTGTTTGAGAGCGCCCGACTAAGGTCTTGCGCGCTCGCCCTGATTTGCTCCTTACCCTGGTAGGCAGCAAGCTCGCGGATGAGCTCAAGCAGGGCTTCGGCGTCGGCGGGTTCGGCTCGACGGATCCTGGTATACCTTTGCATCTTATCTGTCGGTGACAGTGACCTTGTGCACATTTTGTTGCACCTCCACTAGCGAGTTTATATTGACGGAAAAACAGTAGCAAATATTCATACAAACTTGTCATAAATCACTTATTAGTGTAATGTCTGATACATGATAAAAATATCGACCGTAGTCGAGCAAATCCTCTCAAACGACGAGGTGGGTAGCACCGCCCTTGCTCGTGGCGTCTTGAACCTAAGCGCCTACGCTAAGCGAATACGCAAAGAGGTTGAAACACGGACTAAAAAGTCGGTTAAGCCAGGCGCTATCGTGACTGCACTCTCAAGAATGTCACCCGGCATTAAAAATATGCCCCGCCGTATCCCCGACGTCTCGACCAAAGACATATCGCTCAAGACAGAAATCGTCGAACTTAGCTACGAACGCACAGCCGAAACTATCTCAAAACTGGGGATGGTGCAGAAGGTTATTGAGCGCAAGGCACCCCCTAGCTTTATGACCACCACGGTTGGTGTAAAAGAGATCACCGTTTTGGTAAGCGCCGAATTTGTGGAGGATATTGAAACAATTTTTTCTCTCACCAAGCCAAGGTTAAAGCTCAAAGATTTAGTAGCGATCACCATCCACTTGGCCGACAATGCTATATCTACTCCCAATATCACCTATGCCCTACTCCGCCGCATCGCACTCAAAAATATTAATCTCGTAGAAATTGTGTCCACATATACCGAGTTAACATTCATAGTTGCTCGCAAAGATTCAGCCGCGGTTATCGAATTGTTTAGATAACCACGCCCCCACCGCGGCAGATATCGCCGTCGTAAATCACGACTGACTGGCCGGGGGTGGCTACCTTAGGGTTACTCAAATCTATTTTCCAGCCCTTACCGTCCTTACGCACGAAACATCCACCAAGCCCTTCGCGGTATCTTGTGCGCACTTGGTACTGCTTACTAGTCGGCTCGCCTGAGATCCAATTGACATCTCGCAAATATATTTTGTTATCTGATCTTCGCGAATATGTTTTCTTGGGAGCTATCGTAATTGTATTTGCCTCTGCGTCTTTAGCCAGCACGTACATCGCCTCATTCTCTGGTGGACGAACGTACACCATACTATCTCCTGTCCGCTCGCCGAGGGTATAGAAGACAGCGCCGTCGTGTTTACCTATCACTTTGCCTTTCTCATCAAGCACATTGCCAGGTTTGGCTTTTATGTAATGAGAGAGAAAGTCTTTCATATCTACGTTGCCTAAAAAACAAATACCTTGTGAGTCGCGCTTCTCTGCGACTGGTAATTTAAATTCTTGGGCCAGTTGCCGCACTTCGGACTTCAGTAAATGCCCGACAGGGAAAATAGTTTTAGAAAGTTGCTCTTGATTAAGAGTCCAAAGGAAGTAACACTGATCTTTACTCATGTCCGCTCCAGCCAACATTTGCCATTTACCATTTACCATTTTAGTTTGTGCATAATGTCCCGTGGCAATCATATCCGCTCCCAGCGCAAGCGCGTGTTTGAGGAAGGCGCCAAACTTAATCTCCTTGTTGCACATGACGTCGGGGTTAGGGGTACGCCCGACCTTGTACTCAGCAATCATATAATCGGCCACTCCCCTCTTATATTCTTTCTCAAGATCAACAGTAATAAAAGGGATATCGAGGTGAGCCGCCACTCGCATAGCATCCCGCCGCTCGGCTCGCCAACTGCACTTATCCGACATCCACTCCGGATGCCAAGTCTTAATAAAAGCACCGACAACCTGCGCCCCTGCGCGCTTAAGTAGCGCTGCCGAAACAGCACTATCTACTCCTCCCGACAGACCAACCATTACTTTTGAGCTTTGAGCTTTGGGTTTTGGCACTTACACTCTATATATCACATCTTTGCGTTCTACCACAATCTCCCAGCCCATACGCTTGGCGTGTTTATACAACTTTTGGTTGGGGTTAAAGGCTATGGCTCTCTCTACAAGTTCGAGCATGGGCACGTCATCTTCAGTATCACCCACGGCAACCGAGCCTTTGAGAGTCAAACTTTCCTTCTCAACCGCCCGCTTCACCACATTGGCCTTGTTGGCAATGAGATGCAAGTCCAGAATGTTACCGGTGAATTTATCTTGCGGACCAAGTTCGTAGATGCGCCCGTAGACTTTGTCGAAACCGTAGCGCTTGCATATAAAGTCGAGCACTGTTTTGGGTGACTGTGAGATGGCAAGCAAGTAATAACCCTTGCGCTTAAGTTCTACGATAAGCTCGCGCGTGAAGCGGTAGGTCCTGTCGCGATGTTTGAGAGCCATACTCTCGGCCACGTCGGCAAGCTTGCCGTACTCAACGCCCTTAATGTACTTCATGTAGGTTTCAACTACCGAATGTATGTAGCGCTCATAGTCACCCTGTCTGTCGAGCCATCGGGTGTGATCACGCTCGAACTCGCGGGCCGCTTGAGGTGGAAAGATTTTGTGGGCAATAAGCTCATCAGTGAGCGCAATAAGCACGCTAGAGCGGAAGATAGTGCCATCTATATCGAAAATCGCAACTTTACGTTTAGCTTTGGCGGCCATTTTATTATGCAGCCATTAGCTTCTTATAAAGCTCGTAGCAGGCGCGCGCGTCAGAGAGGGCCGTGTGGGCATTCTCATTTTCAATATCATAATAGTTGCACAAACTGCGGAGGGCATACGACTCAAGCACAATGTCACCTCGCAGGACTTTGCGCGAGAGTGTGTAAGTATCGAGGGCGTGGCGCGGATTCCAAGTTACCCCAAAGCGAGCGAAGAAGGCCGCGAGCATGAGCACGTCGAAGTGCACATTATGCCCAGCCACCGCCACGGCATTAAGCTTAGGGTCGTTAGCATCCGGCCGCTCGAGTATCGGCCCCAGAACTTCTAAAGCCTCCTGGGCCGTAAGGGCGTCCGCCCAATCCTCCGGTTTAAACTTGTTAATCTTGAATGCCACCGGATCCGCCAAATCCAGACGTTCGGGCTTTATCTTAATCTCGTGCTCGGCAACTACTTCGTACGAAAGCTTCTCTCCCGTCCGAGTCTCCAGTGCTTCCAGTATCCCAACCGATATAACCTCGTGCACACGGTGATTAAGCCCAGTAGTCTCGGTATCAATAAAGTGAATTATTCGTGAACCATCTTTCATACTTTATATTCCATACCTTTCGCGATTGGCTTTATGCTCGGCGAAGGTACGGGCGTAGTGCATTATGCCATTTCGGTCTGAAATATAGTACCAGTATGGCGAATCGGTTGGATTGCGGGCCGCATCGATGGCATCTAGACCAGGGTTGTTGATTGGGCCGCTGGGCAGGCCAGTGTGTTCGTAAGTGCTGGTAGCCACATCCACTTGCAAGGGCATACCAATCTTTAGTCTTTTCAATAGAACGCCAGCAACCATGCGCCTATCGCTTGTTGTAGCTGCTTCAGCCTCAATGATGGAGGCCAGAGTTACAGTGTCTTTGGTCGTCATACCAACTCTCGCGTTAAAGTTATCTTTCAGTCGGGCACGCACTTCTTGCGCGGTACTGAACTCGTCGAAGAAATATGTGTCCGGGAAGAGGTAGCCCTGATCTGCGAGGCCTATTTCTACCCCCACCAGTTTACTTATTTGTTCGTTGTCATAACCTTCGGGGATGGTCACTTTCCTCGATTTGGTACCGTACTCACCCTTCGTAACTCGCCAGAGCACCGCCGGCCAGGGCAAAGGACTTGAGAAGACATAGCGTCCAGCTTTCAATTTGGTATCTACACCAAGTATTTGAGCGGTTAGATCAAACGGGATTGATGATGATATCACGTGATTGACCCAGAGTGCGTCACCTATACTTGATCCCGAGACCATCTCGACCTCAATTGGTTTGCCGATGGGAAATTGTCTAGGTGGTGCTACGAGCAAAAAAACAATAAAAAAAATGGGCACCAGCCACCTCATCAGATTGGCAAGTTGGTTGGTGCTTCGGCTTTCTTCGACTCGATACGAGGTAAACCACCGGTTGTTGTCACCCCACCAGGTATGTGGAAGATAGTCGCAAGCTCCTCGGTGTTGAGCACAAATGGGTGTGGTTTGTACTTGTGGTGATATTTGTGCGCGAACGGGGGGTAGAAGAAAACTCGATTCCTATATTCATCGGCAATAGTATGTTTGATATAGCTTAGTTCGTGTTTTGCTTGACCGATGAAAAGCTTCCACACAGATTCGACTGAGGTGTCATAGGCCCCCTTAAAGCTATTAAGGTTAAGGGTGTTGTATTGTTTAAAGGTGTCTCCCAAACCTAGTTGGTGAGACAGTTTATAATCCTCCTTCTTTGCCGCGTAAAGACGACGAATACCACAATCAAAACCAACTTTGCCGAGGGAGCGCTCGACAGCTTTGACTATCTCCGTCTCGCCTGGGGTGAGCTTAAACATGGCTGGTATTACTGGCGCATCCGACTTGCCAGCCTTAACCGCTTCATCTTGCTTAGAGATTTTTTTAATAAGTTCCAAACCCTCATCATGCCAGTCCTGTTTGCCAAACCAAGTACCGGGTTTATGGAAACGTGCTTTGGCCGCCATCACCAATATCTGGATGAAGGCGTACTCACCCTTACCAAGTGAGCCCAAATATTCGATAGTGAGGTTCAGTGGGTCGGTTTTCGTCTCTTCCTTACTTGCCAAGTTATCGAGGCCATAATCTACATACGTTTTAATAGGGTAGGCGTCATCTTTAGCCAGCTTCATAACGTGGCCAGCAAGTTCCCAACCCGGCTCGATGCCATACTTCATCAAATGTGTATAGTCTTCTGCTTCACGTATCTCAACGTCAGGGTACTGTCCGTATATTTGTGTCTCAACTATGTCTTTGAAAAATCTAAGGGTGCGGATGTAGAAATGTACCTTGCCTTCCAGACTAACCATCTCAAGCGAGAACCAAGTGCGGTAGGTGCCTTGAGTCAGACGTGTCCACCAAGTACCAGCGTAAGTTTGCTGGAAGGCGCCGAAAACAACCTCCATCGATTGTGGTGACTTAAAGACATTTTTGGGCATTATTATCTCAAGCAAAGCCCAGTCGGTTCGTAGGATTTCCTTATAGCGAATGTAGTCAAGCCAACGTTTGCGCAATACATACACAAGTCCTGGCACACCGATGATTGGAACCAAATAGAAAAGCGGGGTGTGTAAGTAAGGCCAAGCCCAGAGTACTAAGGAGAAGGGATTGTTCATCAGACCAATTATAGCTTACCCAATAAAAAAGAGAAACAAATACAGCCGGGGCACTGGGCCCACGGCTGTCACGACACGAAGTCGTATATTACCCCGAGAACGAAAAACTTATGAGGCTTGCGCAAGGCTCTCTCAACAGTTTTCTGTTGCCCACCTTCGCCTCCCGCCCAGGAGAAACCCTGGACCTCCGACCCCACAAGCAAACCGCCGCGGTAAAGTAGCGGTGAGAGCCGCAAGGCCAACCACTCTTCGCTCACCTCCGCGAGACCAGAGAAAGTGTTGCCTTCTCCGAAAAGTGGACCACTTTCCTTTTCGCCCACTACGCCCAAGACAGCGAAATGCAACTGGCCTGAACTATCCGGAACGTTGAGAGTAAGCACCCCACGATTAAGCGGGTACTCCTTGGGCTCCAGGTGAAACTCGTCGAGGAACCCAGACCCGCTTGTGTTCTTGACTACCACAAGGGCATCGCGATACCACTTCGCTTGATGCGGGGCACCAGCAAGTTTCTGCTCATACGACATCACCTCAGGGCTTTCACAAAAGGCAACATCGGTAAGGCCCGCTAATTTTTGTGCCATCCCGAGATCCCAATGAACCTCAGGAAAGTGCTCCGAAGTAGCCAGTGCCTCGTCAATGCCGAGAGGTAATGTGTGAGTACCTTGCTTACTGCGACGGAAGCGTGCAGTAATCTCGCTTCGCGCCACTACGCGATGCTCCTCGAGGTGCTTGCTTGGATTGAATTTATCCTTTGCCTCCTCTCTTAACTTGTCGATGTCTATTTGAATGGGTGAGTGATGAGTGTTGCCCACCAGCACCTGGACGAAACGCACGCCGGCACAATTGGCAATGTCCGCTACGTCTGCGTTTGAACGTACCCTGACAGTGAGGGACCGGATGAGCTTAACCACCATACTTCCCCCCTCCGTCTCTATATTGCGAGCCTCCTCACGTTCTCTCGTAAGTTGGCTTACTCGTGCTTCAAGCTCCTTGACTCGCTCCTTTTCCTTCGCAAGCGCTTCGAGGTTACTTGAGAGTTCCCTACGTCTGGCAGATCGCTCACGCCTGAACTCCTCAAACGCTTTGTCGAAAGCTACTCTATCCCGCAAAGCCTTCATGGCCTCAACCACGGCCTGTGTGTGTTCGTCGCCTCCCCCTGTTTGATCAGAGTGGATTTTGAGAAGCACAGCTTTGGCCATTGATTGGACGAAGCCAAAAAGCTCTTCGGCCGAGAGCAGTTCGACGATGCGACTGCCAAAACCGAGAGTCACGAGGGGGTTCTCTTTGGGAGTCCCCTCGCGACCCTTCTTGATCGCGTTCCCGAGCAAGCTCACGGCTAGAGCCCATACTCAAGCTTACCGAAGTACTGCACGCAGTCGGGTAGGACATTCACGCCCCGATCGGTGTCCTCTTCGAGAATCATCTCGATGGCAGCCCCGAGCAATTCGTTGTCTCCCGCAGGAACGTTACCGAAGATAGCGAAGGAACGTAGCCGGTTCCCCTTGAACAGGATATCCTCGGCCATTTCCACCGCCTCTTCGTTGAAGCGCTGGACGAACTTGGTAGCAAGTTCGAGCGACAATTCGATACCCTCGTGAGCCTCCGAGAGGCCAGCGAGTTCGAGTACCTTCTCGATCAGGTCGTTGAGGTGAGTCACGCGACTCAGCACCAAATTGATTCCGACAGCCTTGTCCTCAAGATCCTCATCGATGAGTTGGCGCGGCCAGCTGATGACTGAAAGCACCTCGGCGAACGGCTCGGGCCTGATCGCAACCTGTTCGAGAGCGAGGTAAACCTCGCGGTCGAGTTTGGACGGCAAATGTTCGTTGATCTCGACGATGAGTGCCTGCGGTTCAACACCGCAAGTCTCCGCCCTCTTGTGCACGACCGGATTGGCCGCGACTAAAGCGAACGCATCGCCCTCGTACTTAACGACTGCCATGTCTGGCATGATTTGTCCCTACCTTTCTTTTGTTCTCGGTTGTTATGAGAGCACACCAAAAATAAGCTAGCACTAAAGATGCTCTATTGTCAATAGGTCGAAAATCTACGATACTAGGGCGTAGCGGCCTTTGGCGTCCTTCTTGAAATACTTTGCGTTTTGGAGGTTGACGTAAATGGTGTTCTCTTTGACTTGCCTCTGCTTAAGCACTTCTTTAACCAAATCTTCTTTGGTCATTGGGCCTTTTTTCAAAACACTTGAAATAACTTCGCGCACAATGCCGTTTGTGTAGCCCCATTCAGAGAGAGCGTAGAGGCCGCGGCCCACAAGCACAAAGCGGTCGGAGTCTTTGATAAGTTCGTTGTGCGTGGTTGCCACATGAGCTGGCCTATCAAACATCTGCTCAATTTTCTTCGCTACTTCGGTAAAGTGCAGAGGCTTACCTTCATTACGCAAAACAAGGTAGGCGTAATCTCGCATACCACGCACTTTAATGTTCGGTGAATCAGCTAGTCCCCACTCGCCTAGAGGATTTGCACCAATATGCTTTGAGATACCCAGCCAGTGTTTAGCCTGCTCGGGGCTCACATATTCCTTGATATCTTTGGCTAAATGTTGGGAGAAGCGCTCGAGCATTTCGGCCTCGGCCACTAAGTCCTCATAGGAGAGACTCTCGTGAAGTGAGTGGAGGGCAGAGAGAACCTTGTCGCTTGTCTCTTCATCAGTTGTCCAGCGATGATGAAAGTGGTCGTCCTCTTTAACTCGCACAAACGAATCGCCAATATTCAAAAGAAAGTTGATGTGATTTTGAGTTGTCTTGTCTTTAGAAAGCTCTGCCAAGAAGGTCTCTTCCTTAACCAAACCACCGCGCTTAGCCATTAAATCTTCCAAATCTTCAAAGGCAGACTTAGCCTTGGTATAGACATCCGACTTGCGAATAGTATCGGTGGCGAAGTTCTCGATCTGGCGTACACGCTCGCGGGTGATGCCATAGATCTGGCCGATGGCCTCAAGTGTCATCCCCTCACCGTCAGTGCCAGACAGGCCATAGCGGCGCTCCACTACATCTCGGGCGCGATCAGAGAGCACACTTAAAAGACCTTTGGTAACAGTGCCTGGCTTCCAATTAAGTTTTACTGTCATTGAAGTTGCCTTATTTGTCATACAGTAGTTCTATCACTAAGCACAATTTAAGTCAATAGTGGATAATTATTTGGTAACAATGTTTAGAATGCGCCCGGGAACGTAGACCACTTTACTTACTTGTTTGCCTTTCAGCCATTTAGCAACTATGGGGCTCTGTAGAGCCGTCTTTTTGACAGATTCCTCGTCTGCTCCAGATTCAACGAAGACAGAATCTCTTACCTTGCCATCCACCTGAATAGGTATCCGTTGTACATCTCCGGAACTGGCTACTAGCGGTTCAATCTCTGGCCAGCTAGAGGTGTGTATAGAATCAGAGTGTCCGAGCTCATGCCAAAGCTCGTCGGCAATATGTGGGGCAAAAGGGGCAAGTAGATGCATCAACTGCTCCAAATGTGCAGTTTTGACGTCGGCATTTTCGAACTCGTTGAGACACTTCATCAGCTCACTGACCGCGGTGTTGAACTTGAGGCTTTCAATATCGCTGGTTATCTTTTTTATATACTTCCCAATATCCAAGATTTTACCTTGTGTCTTAGTAATTGGATTTTTCACAATCTTCCACACCCGCTCCAAAAAACGGCGTGGTCCGATAATAGCCTCGTCATTCCAAACCACTGTTTCGGCGAAGGGCCCAAGGAAAAGCGTATAGAGCCGGTACGCATCAGCTCCAAACTTGTCTATTACGTCATCTGGGTTAACGGCGTTGTTCCACCGCTTGCTCATCTTGCGACCATCTGCTCCCAATATCAACCCAGTCTTCTGATACTTGGCGAAAGGCTCTTTTGTGCTAACAACTCCTATATCGTATAAGAACTTATGCCAGAAGCGGGCATAGATCATGTGCCGAGTGATGTGCTCACCTATGCCCACGTATAAATCCACGCTGCTCCAATATTTCTCTTTCTCCTTGCTCACGAGTTGCTCTGTGTTTAGCGGGTCCATATAACGCAGGTAGTACCAACTTGAGCCAGCCCACTGGGGCATGGTATTAGTCTCACGTTTGGCGGGGCCATCACACTTGGGGCACTTAACATTCACCCACTCAGCTATATTAGCTAAGGGTGACTCGCCAGTGCCAGTTGGCTCATAGTGCTTCACCTCGGGCAACTTCACCGGCAACTCCCCGTCAGGCACAGCTACTATTCCACACGTACCACAGTGGATGAGTGGGATGGGCTCGCCCCAATAACGCTGTCGCGAGAAAACCCAATCACGCAAGCGATACATCGTGACCTTGCGAGCAACACCCGCATTCACAAAGCTCTCGGCAATTTTTTCTCTATCCACCACAGGCTCGATTTTAACCAATGGGATGTTGTACTTGGTTGCAAAAGCCAAATCTCGCTCATCGTAGGCCGAGCAACGGATGATCCCGGTGCCATAATCGGCTAAAGCAAAACTACCAACCCATATGGGCATATCCGGACCGCCTAAAGGATTGATGGCGTACCGGCCAGTAAAGACCCCTTCGTAGTCACCATCGCCATACTTATTGGCAAGGCGTTTAAGATTGATATCCTCAATCTTATTTCTCACTTCTTCTTCATTTTCAACCCCGTCAATTAGCTTGGCCAAGAGCCGGTGGTCGGGCGCGATCACTATAAAAGTATCCGCGTAAGACATCTCGAAGTGAGCGCTGAATGTCTCAAATGAAATGTGCGAATCTTTAACTTTGTGCTTAAACACCAGCCCCTGCGAGCGGCCGATCCAGGATTTCTGCATTTCTTTAACATACGAGGACCAATCAAGCTCACCGAGGTCGTCCACTAGACGGTCAGCATAATTGGTAATTTTGAGCACCCACTGTCGCATCGGCTTCTTCTCCACCACGCTACCGCAACGCTCGCACTTGCCGTCTTCCAAATCCTCGTTAGCAAGGCCGGTCTGACAAGAGGGGCACCAGTTGATAGGTTCGTGGCTCTCGTAGGCCAGACCCTTCTTAAACATCTGGAGGAAGATCCACTGCGTCCATTTGTAATACTCGGGGTCAGTGGTATTGATCTCTCTATCCCAATCGTAGTTGAGACCGATTTTTGAAAGTTGAGCTTTGTATGTGGCGATGTTTTTATCCACCGAGAGGCGCGGGTGTACTTTGTTTTTGATTGCGTAATTCTCGGCTGGCAGACCGAAAGCGTCCCAACCCATGGGGTGGAGGATGTTGAAGCCCTTCATCCTTTTGTAGCGAGTATATACGTCCGTGGCGACGTAACCCTTTGGGTGTCCAACGTGCAAGGCTACCCCCGATGGATACGGGAACATATCCAGCACATAGCACTTCTCTTTGGTCTTGTCTTCTACGGTCTTATAGAGACCATCTTCGGCCCACTTCTTTTGCCACTTCTCTTCAATCGCTCTATGATCATACGGCTCCATTGCTTGATTAAATCATAAGTTACACCAAAACGAAAGGCCCGATTGGGAGAAAGATTCTCGGCTTCGATTAGAAAAGGTGAGCCAGCCCAGGCAAGCCTACCAGCCGCAGTTGCGAATATCATTATCATCGCGAAGGCTCCATAGTACATAAAAACTAACCATGAGATAGCCGCGTAAGCCAGTACCGCCAACCAAACATAATGCATAGCAACAAATACGCAAGCAATTAAATCATCACGTCTCATACATACAGAGACGCTATATCTTAAATTCAATTACATCGCCGTCTTTGACTGTGTATTCGCGGCCTTCGGTGCGTACCAAACCTTGCTCGCGGGCTTTGACGTAACTGCCCGCTTTCATCAAGTCGTCGTAGGCCACCTCTTCGGCTCGG